>Ga0315915_1005196_pt1 | contig 16262 bp, 5 predicted proteins | sample MpolbnodulesMG_FD_207738 | JGI IMG/M metagenome (GOLD analysis project Ga0315915, IMG submission 207738) | Medicago polymorpha root nodule microbial communities from Los Angeles, California, United States - branched nodules | ecosystem: Host-associated > Plants > Roots > Nodule | place: USA... | reverse complement strand
TTTGTTAAAATTGAAAAACATAAAACACAACATTACGCATTCTTCTTCTTCTTCTTCTTCTCACTCCAAATCTCTCTCTCTCTAAAAAAAAAATCGATTTTTTCACAAACAAATCAAACCCTCAAATGGATACAGAAACAGAACCAACGAATCTCACATAATTAACCAATTTTCAAAATTAGGGTTTCATTTTATTCATCTTCTCAAAACCTAAAGAAGAAAAATTTGAAGAAGAAAGAAAAATGATGCAGAGGTTGTTGGGTGGACCTGGAACAGTGAGTGGATTCTTGTTGAGGTTAGGACAATGTGCATTTGGTGCTGCCTCCATTAGCGTCATGGTTACTTCTTTTGGTTTCTCTACCTACACCGCTTTCTGGTAAAAAATTTAATTTTTTTTCTTCCCTATTTTAAGTTAAAAATTAAATTTTTTGCATTTTTTTTGGCTCTATAATTTGTATGTTTCTGTATTTATTTTGTTATGTTGATTTTGGAATTAGGGTTTTTTCAGGTTATGGTGTTGGATCATTGTTTGTTTGTTAAAAGTGGTTAGAGATGTGTTTATGGTATGGCTTTATTTTGGGTATGTTTGGATTTGGATAGAAGAGTTTGAAGGACAAGTAGTGTTAATGTTTAAGATGTTTGTTTCTGAAAATGAATAATGGGTTTTATGAAAAGAATGTGGCTGGTAATCTATTAATGTTAATTTCTAAAATAAGGAGAATGATTAGTTAAAATGGAAATTGTTTTCCTTATTAAAAATGACAATACCCTTGAAATATGGAAATGAGTTTGTGATGGTCATGTAATTTGGGAATAAGTTGGTGGGTGGTTGGGGTTTTTCTAAGTAGGACAATAATGGGCTTATGATAATGTCGAATAGATCAGAAGTACCAAAGTTTGATCTCTGTCTGAAACAATTCTTGGCCAGACTTTACTTCCCTGGGAATTGGAGGGTTAAGAGAAAAAAATAAAGACAATGTTGTTTTATTCATTCTAAAACTTCCACTTTGTACTTTTTCTACTTAATTAACCAAAAAGGTCCTTGGTGGGGACTAGAGTTATTGGATAGATTTAGCATTAGGATCTTCTTCCTAGTTGAAAATGCCATGATTTTGTTACTGCTGGTAGTTTGAGAACATGGAAGTGTCTGATTATTTTATAGTGAATTGTAGTTTGCACATATTTTATGGGTGAGCTTTGCCGTACATCAAGCAAAGAGTTGACATATACGAATTATGCGTGTGAAAAAATGTAGATCATCTGTAATCTTAATTGACATACACGGACTGGTTGTGGAAACTGTAAAGACATGAGATGGTATGTTTATCAGTATGTATTTTGTTTTATATCACCAGTTTACATGCGTGTGAACTCTTTAATTCGTGTTTTAGGGATTTTAATGATTACAATTTTTGTTGTTTGCCTCTATGTGATTGAGAAACTTTAATATACTTTTTGATGTGTATTGTGATGCGGATTAGGATTTTCAATGATAGCTGGATAATATTTAGCTCTATCTATTTAATACTTTGTCATGGAAGACGGTGATGCTGTTCTCTTTCTGCGTTCGTTGTAAGCATTCTGTGTATGTGCCTTAGTTGTTGATTCACTATATTAATTCTTAGGTAGCGTTTTTTACATGTTAAAGCGTGTCAGATAATATGCAAAGTATCTAATAATATCTTCCCTATGTGTAATTTGTAGTATTTTAGATTTTCATTGAGGTTGATAAATCTGGAGCACCATTATAACAATGCCATTATTTCAATTATCCTTTTCTTCGCACTGGTTTCCAGTTCCCTCTACACTGCAAAGTTCTCCCTTTTTAAGCAGTGATTTGTTTGCCTGCTACTTCCACAATCTCTTCCAAAATCCTTAGCCTAGTTCATCCCCCTGCTCACCGTGATCTCCGACAACTTTTTCTGTGACTTCTTTCTCACCTGAGTTATAAACTGATAAATATAGTATTCCATTGTGAATTATACCAATGGTAATGTCTCCTATCTTTGTCATGAGTCATGACAGTGATGAATTCTTCATGGTTGTGATGCAAACGAGCCTTGGCATCAACACCAGGGATGCTATTCTTGATGAGTTTGTAGTTGTTTTCGTTCTTGTTTTGTATAATTCTCTAGTCATTCTTGCGACGTGTCATATTCCTTGGCTTGATGCTACATTCCAATCAGCAATATAACATTATCATTTTGGTCATTTGCTAAATTGTCCTTCTAGCAATGCTCGTTTCTCCAAAATCTTTAGCATCGCTGAGCTGCCTTTTTGGTCGTATATAGTGGTGCCCATGCCTTTTTATTAATATGATTCAGCTGTAACAACTAACAAGGTCAAAAGTTAGTTTAAGCTTGAGGAAAAGTCTCTTAGAATATATGAAAAATATCATGATATTTTTTCATGCCGTAAGTAATTAAGAGCATAGCTGTCAGTAGTGCACTATACTATAGATGTGCGATAATGGAGGAGTAGACTGTATCGGCCCATGGAGGCATTTTTTTCGTTGTTGCATCATGTTTTTCGTTCGCAGTCATCATGATGGCTCCTATGCCTGACAGAGATAATGGAAATACGCTTCTTCTCAGACTACAAATACCCTCTTTTGCTCCTTCTAGTTGCTTGTTGTAGATTGATTTTTGGCCTATAATGAAATTTGGTGCCTCCCCTGTTTTCCGACAGGCCAAATTTGGTGATCTCCGTCTATTCTTCATGTTCAAATGTTTTTCCATTGCCGTTTCCTTTTCATTATCTCAAATGTTCTAACGTCTCCATATATTTTTGACTGCTAAGAAGTAAGACTCCTTGTCGCTGATCTGACATGCTCCGGTTTGAGTTTCTAACTTCACTGCCTCTTCTCTTCATGTAGAGGCTCATTACTTATCAATGTTTAGTTACTTTGAGATTGCATCTTAGTGGCTTAAAGTTATTTTTTTACTTCACTTTTGTTAATATTAGCTTATTATGTGTTAAGCTTACGACGTAGGACTTATTTTTTGAATAGGCCGTTACACATTGCTATATGGGTTTGATAACTATGATTTTGAGTACTTTAAATGATTTACTAAGATGCTATTTGAATATTTTTTTGCATATTTAATCTTTTTTCATATTTATTAGGATATTGAGTCTAGTATATACGCATAAATAAGGATTAAGCATTTAGTACAACATAATGTTAACGTTTTGGTTTTGGTTTCGTGTGGAAAGTGTTTCCCATTTTTATTGCTGAAATTGATTGTCGTGTTTACTTGCAAACATAACTGTCGGATACTTGTCTCCATTTCAGCTATTTAACTGCATCAATGGGACTTCAAGTGCTCTGGAGCTTTGGACTTGCATGTCTTGATATTTATGCCTTGAGAAGAAAGAGAGACCTACAAAATCCAATTCTTGTTAGCCTGTTTGTTGTAGGCGATTGGGTAATAGTCACACCTTTCTTTTCTTCTTTACATGTATATAATGGAAGACTAATTTCAAGTTATTAAATAAAACAATTAGAAGGATAAAAATATGCCTAACATAATTATATTCATCATTCAATAATTGGTACTAACTACATGATATCTATGAAGCACTGACACAAACACAGACACCAGACAAGACACTCACACACCGATAGTAATTAAAAAAATAGAAATGATTGAATGTAGCCACAGGTGTCAGTGTTGTGTTGTTGTTGGACGCTGACAAATGTTGAACGCCAAATACACATTTAATGCGAAGTGTTGGTGCTACATATCTTGATAAAGTCACAAACGTAGTTGTGGGAGTTCAATATTTTGATTAATGCAAAGCAAGCTTTGAAGTCTGATTGTTTATGTCTCTTCAATTTTATGACAGCTCTTACCTTGCAACGAATAAACTACTCTGATTTGGTTCTAACTACATGATATGTTACTGTTATACTTAAGCATAACTTGCTTGTAAAAGAAAAGAGCATAATTTGCTTGTAAAAGAAAAGGTCACGATTTTAAATTGAACATCACATAGTGCATTTACATACATGTACTGTTGCAGAGTAGTATGTCTCAATTTGGTTTGAATCGTGCTTGGCGAAACTACGACTCTAGTGAAGTGTTGATGAATTTGTGCTTCAATTTTCAATTCTTATTTTATAATGATAGAATTCTAAGGGTCTGTCTACTTTCTAAAAACATTTTTAATTTAAATATTCAATATGGCTGGAATCACATTTAGTTATAGATTTCTCTTTTTAATTGTGATAGAGATAAGATAGAAGCTAACTAAAGAGAATACATTTCCAGAAACACTGAAAACAATGTTTCCACAGTTTTTAGATTTTTCAAAAATATTCAATCTTTTTCCAGACTGCATTTTCTAAACTTCAATAATATCTTCTCTAATGTTTATCTTCCTCTTCTATGGCATTATTATTTTTATCTTCCGAAGAATGATTGAGCTGATTATGTAGTGAAATCATAGTAGCAATTTATGCTCTGCAGGTAACAGCCATTTTGTCCCTAGCAGCTGCATGTTCATCGGCAGGAGTCGTAGTTTTATATACGAGAGACGTGGATATGTGCGCAACTCATAAGATAATCCCTTGCCACAGGTACCAGGTTTCTGTTGCCCTGGCTTTCGTCACCTGGGCTCTTACCGCAATTTCATCACATGTGATGTTTTGGATATTGGCCTCAGTCTAGCTTGATTTACATGTTGGCGTCTTTGGTATCTTTGTGACATGCGGGGCGGAATTTTGGTTATTGTCCCTTCTCAAAACTTTTGATTGTTGGTTTCTAAGTGCCGACATAGTTGAGATGTCAGTTATCACAGTGGTTCCTCTCAATCTAGTTATAGAGTTTCAGTTTAATCTAAGCCTTGAATTTGATTTTTTTCATCTTTCTTTCTTAATGTAGGCAAATTATTGAACTCATGCTATTACATTTTTGCTATTGTACATAATTTTGTTTAGTAATTTAGTATCCTGATAACTTTGAAAAGAGATTAGAGTTCTCATTTCACATGTTATGATTTAAAATTCATGCTATATACATAATGCATATAGTATGTTACTTTGACATGGTTATATATTACTAGCTATATAGTATAGGTTTAATTACTCCATAAGTTGTTGAACTATTTGAAGATTTTTAATTACTCCTCAATAGTTTGTAATTAGGTCATTAAACTGAAAAGCTACATATTTAATATTAAAAATATAAAATGAAAAAACCAAATAAACTTGTCCTTTTTCTAGAATATAACACAATATGTTATAGTTTCTATGATTTGTCCTGATGCAGTATGTGATTATTCAAGATAACATATAAGTCTTTTATTAATTTTGTTGGATATTTATGAAAAGATATTTTGGTTGAGGGGTGACCAACATTCTTTAAAATAATTTTGAGGGACTAGAATTGATCTAATTTATAATTTCAAAGACAAGGCAATATTTGACATTTTTTATGTTGGATTAGGTTTACATGTTACTTCAATGAATAAATAAATGGCATGAGTGAGATTTCAATGAATGGAATATATGCTAATGGAATGTTTTACACGCCATCACCTACCAAACCTGATAATAAAGTAAACAAATAAATTGTTGAAAGCAATTTTTTGTATCCTCTCAAAAGAAAAAGTAAACAAATAAATAGTTGAAACCAATTTTTTGTATCTCTAAAATAAACAATTAATTGTATGTAAATCTTGTTAGATGAAGATGATAATGATCAAAAACATTTTTATAATCAAAATAGTATTAGGAAACCCTAAGTACTCCTTGTATAATCTAGCATTGGATAAAAAAGTTGTTGTGAAAGATATGATGTCTAGTTGTGGTTTAGAAGGATGATGTTGGAGTTGGAGAAGAAACCTTTTTGTTTGGGAGTAAAAAGGTAGAAGATTGTATAGGCCGTTATTATCTAAAATTACTTTGTACGATAATGTGGAAGATGGTTGAATTTGTGACCTTAATACATAAGATATGTTTTTCGTTAAAGAAGCTTACATGTTGATATCAAATTTTAAAGACGCAATAGATTCCCATTTATACTGAGTTACCATGATCTTGCCAAACTCACAATGATGCCAAAAAGCTCCATTGTTGGCTTCATTTTGTCTCTTACACACACACTCTTATTAAGAATCCCACCAATTTGAATGCAAATAAGATATAAGAAATACCCACCACCTCAGAAAACAGTGAATAAATTAAAATCAAGCATGTACCAGAAAATAAATAAAATCAATCAAACCACTAAACATAACAAGCCAGCAATTAATTTCAATATAATTTTTCATTGTTTCCATGATATGGCCCCTTAGCCAAGAAACATCCTTTATTCAACTTACCACTTTTTCCCATTTAAATCACATACTACTATAGTATATGTTATTTTATGACCCTTTTTGGCCATGAAACACATACACTATTTTTACAAGCATTCATGACCCATATTTACAATTGCATAATGCTAGCAAACTATACCAAGCACACTAACTACCAAGCGTATGACTCCTTTCTTTTTGGTTAGTCACACGTTTACATATGCAAATTACAACAAAGTAAAATAATGATTAATCAAACAACATTTATTCAAGCACCACAATACAATAAGTTGTTCATGTGGTTTTTTTCTTATAAAAAAACCACATTCATTTAAGCACCACACCACAATAAGTTGTTCATGTTGAAACTCTATGTGAATTCATGCGGCGACGTGGAGATCGAACATCACCACCCGAATAAGCCATGATTTGTGTTCTAGAATTGGTAGGGTTGGAAGACGGTGAAGAAGAAGAAGAAGCAAAGGTTTGAAACCGACCTGAATCACCAGCCGAAAGTTTCATGTATGAATAGGAAGGTGAGTCACAAAACCAAGAACCAATATTAGACCTTTCTTTGCCATTTTTGTATTGTACTATGGCTTTGTACACAAATGGAATAAGACCCTCCATTGTTAAGAGAAAGTGAAAGTGAAAGGTTTTTTTGGTTTGGTTTGTGAATTGGATGGATTGAAGGTGAGAGGAGAATAAGGGGGGTTTAAATGTGAGGGAGGGTAAGGGTATGTGACGTGGAGTAATAGAATGTATTGGAGTGTAACTCTTCACGCTAAGCCTTGAGAGGTTTCATTTTCAATGTAAACCTACAAGAAGATTTTGAAAGCTATGTGCAAACCACATCCATTGATCACAAACTATGGATAAAAATATTATAGAATAATCTATGTGTTTATCACATTTTTTTCACTAATAATTTTTTTGATTGTTTTGAGCTTTCAAAACAAGATTGGTTGGTTTTGATATGACGTTTTTCCATTCATCATTTTATTTTGATTTCATCTTAAAACAAGTATAGTGACACCGATTCATCATTGTTGTGTTTAATGTTTAATTTATTTTAATTAATAATTTAGTCTTTCTCAAGGTCGACCAAAGAATGATGCCATTGCTTTGGGAGGTACTTTTCAACGCTCACATTTAAAAAATGAGTAGTCATGTGAGCTTTTGTGACATTTTTTTTTTATTAATCAAAACAATAGAGAGAAAAAAAAGAGAAAATAAGAATATAATATAAATACGAGAGGGATAATTATCTAAAAGTGTGATAAAATAATTGTACAACTAACTTTTCTCTTAAAAAATATCACATGTTTTTGAAAACATATTTTGTTCGAACCTAGTGTGCTTTTGAAAGACATGTTTTTTCTTTCTTTCAATAATAGCGAAAAGACGGTAACGTTTGAAAATTATGAATATTTTTTTTTTATTTTATAAAATTTTGATTTTGATTAAAACTAAAAATATAAATGTTTGTTGCTTTCAAGTTATAACAAATCAAACGAACCATGATTAATTATTTTAATGACACCAATAATATAAAAAAAAGTATAATCTAAATTCTTTTTTTTTAATGACACCAACAACAATCTTTATTATAAAAAAAAATGTTTAAGGGTATAATTGGAATAATAAAAAAGTAAGTATAAATATATTTATCTAGTTTGTTACATTTTTTAAATGATAAAGAAAAAAACAGATGTGTATATATATATATATATATATATATATATATATATATATATATATATATATTAATATTGGGTTTGTTATATTTTTTTAATATTTAAATTTGTTCTTATTTATTTGTTACATGTGTTATATGTATTGAAAATTGAGGGTATTTTTAAAAAGAAAAATCCAGTCTAAAAGAGCTGAAAAATATTCTTTTCTTTATATATAGTATAGATATTATTCATTTGAAATTATGCTGGAGATGGAAAAAGTTACCCCTATTGTTTTATAATAATGTGAGAAATGTCATTAAAACTCGGTTCTACTTTTTTCGTGTAAGTAAATTTACTCAAACAAGTATAATTGGTAGACAAAACCCATTACAACGAAGTAAAGTCATACACTTTGAAGTCAATAAATTGGATTAATCCATTAATATGAAGAACAAATTTTTTTGTCTACCGGAGATATAAATGAATAACATTTTTCTACCGGAATAAATAAATGAATAACATTTGTTTTATAGGGCAGACACAAAACCTTTTCCAACTTGTCTCTTGACATAGTCGGAAGCATAGGTAAACAAACATTAAATTAAAATAAAAAAGTTTGTAAACGACAATCGTGTGAATTACAACTCTGGAATCAACTAGAAATATGAGATAAATCTTAAAATTTTATTCAATCAAAAGATGTCTTTCTATCTACACTAAAGTGTTTAGATACTAGAAAAACTCCAATGAGCTAAAAAAAAAACAGAAATTATTAAAATTGGACTGAAATAACAAAAACTAATTTTCGAGCTTCAAACGAATTCGGATGGCTTAAATAGGTCATATGTCATGACAAAGCGGTGACTTAAGGGTCAATTCTCTTTCCAAAAATTTATAATAATAGCCATTTTGACATCGGATGCCAAACTTACACTATTTCTGTTGAACTTTTCTAACATATAACTACATCTTCGATACACGCAACTAACCTTCCTAGATCATCTCTAAACTTTTTTCAGGAAAATCGAAAATAAATTTGAAAAATGTATCAAAAACCGATTAGTTTCTATATGTATGATGGTAATTTTGGAGTTGCTCTTCTCCTAACTAACGCTTAAAATCAAAGTTTTCACGGTGCAATGATTGAATCCTTATCTAAATAGTTCACCAAAACAACTCCAACAAATACCCGTATATATCTAACTTTCTTTTAAGAAAAAAATTCCTTTAGTCAAAGTGATTAACCCACGTATGATCATAAAATATGAAATTCTTTAAGCACTCTTGAGTTTTGTTTGACAAATGTATCATGTAGGCGAAATTAATTTATATTTTAAATAAATTTTAAAATAATTAAATATAGAAAAATGAAACGACATTGTATGATTTTGGATATTGAGTTTCATGCTCAACAAAACTCAAGAGTATGAGAGTGTACACCTATAAAACAAAGTGAATACCAATATGGCAATATGTTAGTCCATGTGACAAGATATTTAACACCTTAAACAAGTGGTTAGGTAAAAAAGGAACAACCTTATATGTCCAACAGAAATTAGTTGTTGCTAAATAGAGGTGGATGTTTTGCACCAGAAATAGATCTAACTGAAGTGGTAGATTCTTACAACATAACAAATTATTGTTCAAATTTAAGTTGAAAGAAGAGTTTATATTTTATAACGGTGACTCGAATAAAATTATCTCTAATAAAATAAACCTAAAATAGAATGTCAATTTCTTACCACAATAAAATTCAAACTTCAAACCATACATCGATTTCTTGGAAGTCTCTAAGCAAAAACAATAGATTAAGTTTTGTGAGATAAGTTAGGTGAAGAAGGAAAAACAAAGGGCTTCGTGGTGTCAAAATAAAGTCTAAAGACGTGTATATTCCCTCTTGAACTTACCTTGCAAAACAACAAATGCAAAAATGTGCAAGTAACCATCAACCTTTTCATCCCACTCACAACTCAAACATAACTTATCCCTTTCAATGCACTTCCTCCGTATGCAAAGAATAACATGTTGAATTTATCCACTCAATTTCTCTGTGGATAGTATACTATGATTATAAAATTTTGAAGAGTTAATATATTTTTAGTTCCAATAAAATTTTAACATTTTGTTTTTAGTCTCTGAAAAATTATTTTTAGTTTTTGGTGCTTACAAAATTATATTGCAAATAGTTAAGTCTTTCTTGAAACAAAAAATGTTCAATTATTGTTCAACTTTTAAAGTTTTGAATGATTTTTCTTGTCATGTTTAAAATAGGGCGCATTTGATTCCAAATCTTTAGGCGCTCTGGGGTCGTGATTCTTTACCCTTCTTTATTAAATTTCTGCTCTCCGTCCTTGCACTTTTCGCTCCCACCCAGCTGAATGGACATTAATGCCCCTGCGTGAGTCAAGTCACGCAGCGTGACTTAACTCACGCACCTTATAAGTTATGCGTGAGTTAAGTCACGCACCACTGGCATGTGCGCGAGTTAACTCACGTATCTTGACCGGTGGTCAGAACTGAAGAACACGTTTTTTGGACGGTGTTCAATGCAATTTAATTGATTTTGCATGTTTTTGTTAAGTTTTTTCACGTTTTTTTGACTATATTTATGGTAGATATAACCTATGTTACAGCGTATTGAATAAAGTAAATAAATGAATTAGAATAAATTCAGCGTGAATTCGAATAAAAATTGCGTATTGAATAAATTCAAATAAAAGTTACATTACATTATATAGACGAGTCATTACATTACATTACATTCGGGAATGTACCTTCCAACTACAACAATTATCTTGCCTCTGAATGTGGTAAATTCAAACTTGCTAAGCAGCAGGATTCCAACATTCGACCGACATTTATACTGTTCCATTCAAAAGATTAAATTCTTGTTAGTCTTGGTTTAAATGACGGTATTCAAGTGTCAAAAGAATAAGGTCCATTCCTTGACACTTCAATACTTTCATTTAAACAAGCCTAACAAGAATTTAATCTTTTGAATGGAACAGTAGAAATGTCGGTCGAATGCTGGAGTCCTGCCGTTTAACAAGTTTGAATTACCCCATCCAGAGGAAGATAATTGTTGTAGTTGGAAGGTGCATTCCCTACCTAATCACGATCTTCTGACGGAATCAGACTGTTGATTATATCTTCAATTGATCTCAACAACGTTACCCGCATATCGATCCACTAGAACATGTTGTGCTCCCAAAACATGCTCTTCACGTTTTCGTCGTTCGTTAATTCCACCCAAGTGAACGATATTCTCCTCTCGTCGAGCGTTGGACATATATATCGAACGTATTTCACCCTCCTTGTGTCTCTGGGGTTGACTCCTTGGTTGAATTCATTAAGTTGATCCTTGAGACCTTTTAACGTTACACCAAGGCACCGAACCTTCAACCTCTGAGGTTCTCTGTCGTTGAATTGTGCATGAACGTCGATCCACCCCGCCATTGCTTCAAATCTGCATAGTAAGAAATTAAAAACAATCAATGAAAAACTCATTCAAACATTTCATCAAACACTTGGAGTGCAAATTATACATAAACCCTAAAACTCAAAATTACAACATTAACATGCAAACATCTAACCACAATTAAGTAACATAAGTCATTTACATGTAACATTGTATCATTTCTTGCAAGCAAGATCAAAATTTAATCAAACCCTAAATCTATAAAAAAAAACTACAACATACACATGCAAACATTTAAACATTTAAGCAACACAAGTCATTTTCATGTACACATTGTATGATTTCTTGCCCAAACACCAAAATTTAAACAATACCTAAATCTAAAAAAAAATTCTAATTTAAGAGAAAAATTTAATATATAAACATAAAAGGTTAATGGTGTTTGATGATAAAGACTTACTTGTTATTGGAGTGTTGTTTGATTTGAACTTAAAGGAATTTTGAGTTTGGGTGATTTGAGAGAGATTTTTGAGATTTTTTGAGATTTTAAATGAGAAATGAGGAAATGAGGTGTTTTGTATTCTTTAATACAACATGTAGCGTGAGTTAACTAGTGCGGCGCAAGTTAACTCACGCAACGTTAGTTAAGTGGCGCAACAATTAACACTTGTGCTACTTAACTAACGCAGGGGCATTTTGGGCATGACTGTAGGGTGCGAGTGTTTTGTGTTGGGGGAAGAGCAGAAATCTCTTTATTAGGGACAATTTTTTTAGAGACAAATATGGGCTTCCTAACTATAGATTTTCATAGGTCTCTTTGCTTCCTTTTTCTCTTTGTTTTGGTTTTCTTTTGAGGGTTTTGGTTTGGTCTCCCTCTTGTACAGTTTTCACTTTTTTTAATAAAATTTTCGAGCAAGGTGGCATAGGATGGAGGTGGCTTTGGGATGCCAACATAATTGGATGTCAAGTTTCCTCCTTATGTCTTTTCTTTGCTCCCGATTCAAAAAAAAAAAAAAAGAAACTTCTAAACGTTAAAAGCTCAAAAGAAAATCAACAAAATTTGGAGATAGAAATTGATATTTGAGGTCATATCTTGTGTTGGAACTTTTTATAGTATTCTAAAAATGTCTGCAGAATTCATTCAAAAGTTTAAGTCGATTTAACATTAAAGACTAAAACTGCTTGCAAGATAATCTTTTAGGGATTCGAAGATGAATAAAATTTGTACAACGACGAAAAATGAAATATTAAAATTTTACAGGGACTAAAAATATTTCAAAACCAATTTTAAATTTAATTTTAATGTAATGATCGACATTTAAATTAAAATTTATCCTTATTTATGCCCATTCAACTTCATTTTGGAGTAAAATTAAATTAAATTAAATTAATCCTCATTTATCTTGGTGTAAAATTATTTGGTGCACAATTATTAACCCATCTAAATATCTGGCTATGTGGAAAGATGTGCATAACGTAATTAATTTCTCTTAAGGACTTAAAACCAACCATTTCGCCAAGTGTAAACCCCCCATTTTACTACAAATATTTTAATCATAATCGCAATAGTCGAGTGAAACTAGACAATCAATCGCTGTGGAGACGAACTCTTCAATAAATATTACAATTTGTCGACACACTAGTACACTTGCTAGGATTTTTTCATCAATGATTTTCCACATATGCATGTGAGAGTGCGAAGCCAATCGACATACATAACTAGATTGATGAAAGAAGAGTCCCAAACGTGGGTAAAGAAGGAATGACAATGAAAATAAAACATATACACCAAGAAAATGGGAAAACCATTGCTTAATGGCTTAAAGCTAAATTGTGACTTCAAAAGTTTGCACAATTGATAAGTGATTTCAGCTACTCAACATAGATGAAAATTCTCGCTAAAATTACCAAATGAGAGACTAAATGTAATAAAAATTCTCACAGATGAAATATATTTTGTCGAGACTAAAACCATATTTGATCCTTAAAACATTCATATATAACTTTGTTGTGATCAAAACACTTCGATTCTGACAGTACTTGGATGTTCCAGGAAAACAATTGTTAATCATTCATAATTAATCTCGGAACCCTTGTTTATAGTCTCTATTGTTTTGGTTAATATGAGGGTTATTGTCTTATTGAGCAACTATTGTTCTTATGGTATTACTTATGTTGGGTAATTGTACTTCATATTTAGGTATTCATGGTGGTTAGTTAGGAATTTTATTTTATATCCAATACTTGTCTTGGTTAAGATTACTGTATAATTAGTTACTCCAATATTGATTTATTATTGCAACTATTTGGTTGTTATAGTATATATGTTGGTCAGTGGTCACTATATCAAGGCTAGAAATCATGTTGTCTTCAATCACCATGCAGCTAACCCCATTGGGAGCCTGTTATAGTTGATTGTCTACTGATATATGAAAAATCATGACAAATTAACCATATATCCAAAATTGAATGTATTTGTTGTAAAAGTGGGAACATATTGATGCATGAGAAATGATATTTGTACAACCATTTTTGTAGAACTTTTGTACAACCTTCTCTCTCATACTCACATTATCTTCTTATTCTCTCTCTACATTTTTTCTCTTGAGCATATAGAATGAAATTAGCATGTCACTTGGTACCAAATAGCGGTGGTTCAAGTGGCTAGGTTCACCAAACATTGTGGGCTAGTAGTGCAATGGCTTGTTATCTCTCCTCTGTTGCTCTATGAAACCAGCCTCACGCAATATCCTCAAGTCTAAGACCTGTTGTAAATTTTGACTATTTTTTAAAAGTTTCAAATATTATGTTCCACATTTTTAATTGAGAAATATAGAAAATTATTTTAATAAAAAATTATTATTATATTTTAATTATAATGTTTTACTTGGTTTTATAACATATTTTTAATTTCAAATTTTGTAACTGTCTTTCCATTGATATCTCTTGAATGTGGCTATTATTATTATGGTTTCTTTCTTGATTTACTAAAGAACAATGTTTTACTGAATGATGTACGCACAGAAGAAAAAGGCTACACTTTTTTCATTTGCTTTCATCAATATTGAAACAAAAATAATTATCTCCGTCCCTCACAAATCAATCATAGATTATATCTTTCTGAAAATAATACTTCTTGTCAGTTCTGTATCCTCGGTTTTTACCAGGAAGGGTATGTTAAATTCTGGGGAATTAGCATATAATTACGCGGAAAATCCTTAACGACGGCGTGATCAGCGCGTCTCAGACTTTCATTGTTTGTTCGTCTTGTAGGTCTTTGAAGTTGATTCTACAATGGGTTTGATTCGAGTTGTCCTAAGACGGTGATAGATTTGTGGTTGGTGATCTAATTCAACAATTATCTCAAAAGAGAAGATAAGTTTATTGATCTCTCTTGTGCTTATGTTTAATTGATTCTTATATTTATATAATGATTATTATTTATAGAGATAATTTTATGCCTAATTTTACAACGATTTTAAAGATTTTCATAATTTAAGAATTATCTCTATCAAACTCTTTCTAAACACTAAACCTTTTGATTCACATTCAAAATTGGTTCCGAATGTTTTCCCAACCTCACGAATTGCTATCCAATTTCCATTAATAACTATGATATGTGTAATTAGATTTGGAATATTGGACATTATATTGCACATGAAAATGAGGCACGTACGTTACTACCTATCTTGATAGATTTGTATTGAGATACATATCATTGAATCATGTGATCAAAATTTGAATTTCCTTGTGGTGCTAATGTTTTTGGTAGATGTATAGTTATCATTTTTTATTGACTTTTATTTTTGTCTTTGATATGTTGTGTGATATTTATGAAATAGAGAACTGCGTATGTTTTTGTCTTTTAAAAGTATTTACTTTGTTACAATTGTGAATATATGTTTTTTTTTTAATTTGGTGAATGGTCTAAATTTTTATTGCGTGATTTAGAACTAGTTAAGGTGAATATATGCTTATGGAGGAGATATAAAACTCAATTCTAATTAGTTGTATGTGCTTTAAGGATCAATTTATTTGAAAAATTTTCTTGGGCAAAATATTAATATTTTTTAATTAATTTGAACGTATATACTGCTTGAGTTTTAAAGTATGTATAATGAAGTATTTATGTGGTGTGCTATGTTTACCATGACTTATTATGTTTTGTAGTGATCTAAGTAACTTGAGAGTGTAGAGAATCATATTATGTGAAGTTTGTTTATAAATACATATTCTTTCAATTTGGCTTTGTCTACTTAATTTTTAGTTAAATTCTTTTAAAAAAAATAAAAGATGATTGAGATTTTTCTTTTGTGTGTATGTATGAGCTCCTCATAATTTTCATTATGAAATACTATACTCATTTTTGGGGAGTGTGCTGGACATGAGTCATTATTGAGAAATTCTTCAAATATTAATATGATTTGCATTTCGTTTAGCTTTTGAGATTGTTGCATTCTGGTTGTGATAATTTAGTTTTTTTAGCTATGTGTTATGATACTAAATTGCTAACACTTACTCAAAGAAGATATAGGCATCTGATCTAAGTTGATGTGAAAGATTTAATATAATCAAGTATGATTCTTATACGTGATAAAAGAAAATTGCTGAAATATGTTAATGATGAATTGATGAAAAAATATAGTATGAGTTATACATTGTATTAGAACAATATAATGATGTTTGATAAAATTTGTGTATAAGAAATATATATTTATGTGATTTATATTTTCTATTATGGAAGTGACACTTGAAAATTATTCAAGTAGACCTGTGCAATAAATCCATATATATATATATATATATATATATATATATATATATATATATATATATATATATATATATATATTTGACCCATG
>Ga0315915_1005195_pt1 | contig 16262 bp, 15 predicted proteins | sample MpolbnodulesMG_FD_207738 | JGI IMG/M metagenome (GOLD analysis project Ga0315915, IMG submission 207738) | Medicago polymorpha root nodule microbial communities from Los Angeles, California, United States - branched nodules | ecosystem: Host-associated > Plants > Roots > Nodule | place: USA... | reverse complement strand
TTGTTCCTTGGATATATGGGTTTATGTTTTTGTTGTTTTTGGGTCAGTTATTCTATCGAAGGCTAACAAAACACACGCCCCAACCCACACGTAACAAAAATCACACAACACCACCATCTAAACATTCTTCCCAATTTTCATGTTAAAGCCTTTGATAGAATAACTGACCCGAAAGCAACAAAAACATAAACCCAGATGACCAAGGAACAACCCCAAAAATCATAAACATGAAAGCAACAACAGAATAACAACAGATGAGTGAGAACAACGAAGATTGAGGACGACGTCGAAGAGTGAGAACAGAGACAGCGATGAAGAATGGGAAAGGGTAAGGAGACGCACAAGAAATTGAGGATTGGAAGTGATGCGATTCTGCGTTTTTAATTTACTTGATTTATTTTTCTTTTTTTTTTTAATTCAAAGCAATTAATATAAATAAATAAATTAGGTGGATAATAAGATAATATTTTAAAATTCATGCTAGCACTACCACATCAGCATAAATGGCTTTAAATTTGATTAGGGGGATGAAATCTTGAAAAATGCAAAATAGGGGGGGTAAAATTCCTAGTTTTAAAATAGAGAGGGTAAAATTCAGTTTGAGTCAAAATAGGAGGGACAAAACTACATTTAAGCCAAAAAAAAAAAAAGTTTCATAAGTATCATATTTGACACAATAGCATTAAAATATTTAAAAAAAAAAAAAAAAAGAGGGTGATAAGTATCATATTTGACATAATAGCATTAAAATAAATAAACCGAAAAGGGGTTAAAAAGATTTCCAGAAATGTAAATGTTAGTTTTGGTAAATGATATCGATAATAATCGATTTTTTTAGGGACCAATAAGAATCGTTATTCAGTGCTTTTTGAAGAAAAAAAATCATACATACCAATCGTTTTTCTATGATTCCAATCGTAAACTTTTAAAAATAGGTTGGAATCAATTGTGGGGGTGAACTACTATGGATTCCAGAGGTGTTGAAAGGAAAAAAAATAAAAAGTTAAATAATAAAAAGGGTAATATTGGAATTTTAGATAATTTGTTGGGGTGAAGGTACACGTGTAGGGGTGTAGGGTAAAATTTCATCATTTCCATTATCTTCGCTTCAATTCTCATCCTCCACAGTTTTCAAGACTTCAATTCGACATTAACACAGCTGCATCTCAATAATACTTCTTAGATCATAAATTGATTTCCTTCAAAGAAAAAAGATTATGCATTGCTTGGTCAAACCAACTTCACACAATTACGTGAGGGATAGTTGTATGGTCACTACTCAATATCACAAATAAAATGTATCTATTAGATGCAAATAAAAGTACTTATAATTTCTTGACAAAAAAAAAGTACTTATAGTTTACTCTCTCGCTCTATAATTATAAACCTTTAAAGAATTTACTTGTCTCTAAATATATCAGTCATTATGCAATTTACTATGTCCATTTTTATTTTTTATTTTTAAAATATATCTCCTACTAATACTAGGTTAAATTACTTTTCTGTTCCCTTGAGATAGCTAGGTTTAGATTTTGCTTTGGTCGTGTCTTTTCCTTTCACTTTGGTTTCCTAAAGTTATAAATGTATGCCACTTTAATCCCTTAAGTTACAAATGTTAAGACATTTTGGTTTCTAATAGAAATGACAATAGTGCCTAAAGTTTGTAACTAAAAATATCAAAGTATCTTTGCTAAATTTGCAATTCTAGAATGTACTGATTTTGCTTGGGTCGAAGAAACTCCGCCGTGTATTTCTGCAGTTGTGGCTTTGGATTTATTGCCACCATCAGTTTAATAAAATCAGACATTTCAAAAAAAAATAAATATTAAAGTATCTGATATTTATAAGTTAAGTGACCAAATTATCTAATATTTGTAATTTAAGAAACCAAAATAAAAAGAAAACAAACTTAAAAGGCCAAAGTAAAATCTAAAATTAACTTCTTTTTTTTGCATGAATTAAAATCTAAAATTAATTTAAAGGACTAAAAGTATAACTTAGCCTTATTTTACAGAGGATGTGTTTCGATTGTCAACATATAAAATATACACATTAAACTCATTAATTATTTTTTAGTATATTTATAAAATGTCTCAGATACTTATAATAACTGACAGATGTAGTAATTATTTGAAATAAAACATTGTTTAAGTTTTGTAAAAAAATATTATATAAGTATTTCTTCTTTTATTTTTATTTTTCATTTATGTGTTCAAATAAAAATTATTTGTGGTTATGACCAAACAAATATTTCTTCAAATAGTTGTCATAAAATTAACTTTAAATGATAAATGATATATGGTGTATTTTTTTTTATTATAAAAGATTGGAATATTCAATTTTCCACTATTGCATACAAGAAAACAATCAACTATGACAAGTAGGATGGTATTAAAATGAGTCAGACCTGATGAGACAACTATTACTTATAGAGATTCTTTTTTCACCTCGTTTGCTTTTTGCGCATATTTTCTTTTTCTATATTTCTCATTTTACCCCATTTCGATTATAGAGTCTGAATCTTCTAAAAATTCAAAAACCACTTAAAAATTATTCTAATTCCTGTAATTCTTTTTTCAAACGATTCAAAAAATATAATCCAAAAAAGAATATTAATAGTTCGGATTATATTATAAAATATAATACGAAATGTGTCAAACCTTCTATCAGACCAGTTTCAAAGAGCAATTATAGTTCATATGTTGATAGATTTCATATTATATAATCCGAATACATAAAATACATGTTTGAATTATATAATCAGTATTGTGGCAGTACAAAGATTGGTCCTGTTTGTGAGAAAAAACACACTTTTTCGATAAATTTACGCCGATTTTCGCAACACAAATCAAACTATACTATTTGCACACATTAAAGTTGAAACAAAACATAACATATTATACATTGTGTAAAATATCCAAAACAAAATATTCAACGACCATGGCCAAATGATACAAATATGAAGATACAAATCCGAACATAAATGAAAGCATAAAAATCCATACAAAGCACACAAATACTAAAGGGCAACAACATGCCTACCTATCGAACCCCCTCCTTCGACGATATATGAACCTTCTTAAGACTCAGCCATGATTTGCTTCAAGTCCTACTAGACTAGACTTTCCTGCTCCACTTGGCCATAGGCCATTATCTCCAAGGCTATGTCTTTGATGTCTCATTTCTTCTTGTTGCATGTTCCCCTCCTCTTCGGTAACAGTCTCATTAAGGGGCTCATGCTTAGGTGGCCTAGGAGAATTTTTTGCAGGTATATAAGGCATACACATATGTAAAATATTGAAATACCACCTCATAAATTTGTATGTTATTTCAATACCATGATGTGTATTAGATCCCAAGTCCTTAACAGAGATCACAAGATCAAGAAACTAGTTATAGGCCTCTGACACCCAGTGTATGATCATCACGAAAGAAATAATGACGTGGATGCATGGGAATGGTCTAGACCATGCCAAACTAGCACAACATGCACTTATATATATATATTAGACTAGGCGAGGTCCATATTTGAGCCAAACTGAGTAGACGCAACTGTGTTGGAATTCGCATGTCTAAAGTGTTCGGCGTGCAGGTAGAAGACATAATTCATAACTATAATTCAATCCAAGAGCTCTTTGTGAAGATCTTTGAAAGCGAGACCCTTCACCGATACAAACATCATAGAACGCGGGTGTCTATCCTCCTTGTAACCCTTTTAATAATCCCTAGACTCGACTCCCTCAAAGTGCTGAAATATTATGCATGCATCAACATATACTAATAAGTAAACAACACACAGTATAACATGTTAAACATTTACATAAAGAAGAATTTCTTTGTTATACCTGAAGTAGTGTCAAGTAGTCAGTCAACAACCTGAATGTGAAGGCATGTAATAATAAGCTATGTGAACAAGTTTGTCAGGGATGTCGTTCCCCTTGCAAAGTCACGAACCATCTTGAGGTTATAGAAGTAATTCAAATGTTTCATATCAAGGTAGTGGATTCTTTTGTTAGTGAAGAATATGATGTCTACCAAGTACAACAAATATATCCAGATAACTTGATCCCGACTCAGCTGCATATCCTCTTCATCACCCTCATTCTTAGTTGTAGTTACTGCCTGCAAACGTCTCCCAAAATATCTAACCATTGCATGAGCCATGTTCCTGACATTCACATCATATTTAGCCTCATCCTGATCAACACCTATTAATTCAACCATCAATTGTGTCGCATCATTTCTAGATAGAAAACCATTTTGGTTAGATCGTTCAAAGATATTCATAAAAGTTTGATACTGCCTAGGAAATATGAAGAAATCAGAGCGCTCATGAATAGACCAGATGAAAATTTAAGTTTGGTCGATCCATGACCTTTTGTGTGTGATTTACTATGTTATTTTACCTTTTGAAGCATGCATCATTCAACATTTTCATTCATTCTTCATTTTTCATTACCTCTAAAAAATTCTTTCGTAAATTTAGTTTTGGGGTGGGTTATGATATTATGATCTTTGTTGACCATTCATATTGTCCCTAAAACTGCTTTGTAGTTTGTGGGAGCTGGAAGGTGGTCAACATAGACCTTCATATCAATTACAACATCATTTGTAGATTTTTTCTTTAAAAAAAACATTTATGGGTTTAAGCATATTTTAGATTGTAAATCCAATTAGTATTTTTGGAAGAAAAAAAAAATAGCGCGCGAGAAGTACATAAAAAAAATATTATTATTTTCCTTAATTTTTTTTATTATTTATGAAATTGGAGAAATGCCCTTTTGAAATTTACAATTAGGAGAATGCTAACAGTGTCCCAAGAATATTGGTTAAGCATCTAAAACAATAATATTTTATAATTTAAAACTAACGGAGTAGAATGGAACGGAACGGAACGGAACGAAACAAAGATTCCACTGTTTGGATATTTTATGACGGAATGATACTAGTTCCCATTCCATTGTTTGAAAAGTCAATGAAATGGAATGAATTAAAAAAAATTATTCCAATTTTACCCTTTATAAAAAAACATCAATATGTGGAATTCCCAACTCAATTCAATAAATATGTGTTTATTTTGACATGTTGATGAGTAACACCAACATACATGGTACTTTTAAACAAGTACCTTCATTAAAGAGTACCCTAGTCAACACATGTTCATAAAAACCATATACAAAATAAAACCATTACAGTATGGGGAAACACCAAAATAGATATGGTTTTGAGTATTCATTAACATAAGTTAAAAAAAAAGGGAAATCCGATGCACTAAAGCTCCCGCATACGCAGGGTTCGGGAAGGGGTTCCACCATTATTGGTGTATTGTTCGCAACCTTACCTTATTTTTTACAGAAGAGACTGTTTACAGGATTTGAACTCGTGACCTTTCAATCACATGACAACAACTTTACCAGTTGCATCAAGGTTACCCCTCATTAACATAAGTTAAATAGTAAAAAAAAAAGAAGATATGTGTGGAGTATTCATTAATATCAATGACCAATTAGCTCGCGTATAGAAAGACTCATATATTAATTATAGTTTTGTAGTAGAAAAACTTAACTCAAGGCCTACATTAACCTGATACAAGATAAGAGATAATGGCCTACATTAACGAGAAGCAGATAGGAACAGTGAACAGTGAAGACTTGGAGAATTGAAGAAGATGAATAAAGTAGTGAAGGAATAAGACAGGCTGGAGAGAAAAAACGAGGAGAAGCAAGAGTGGTAATGAAATAGAAAAAAATAGGGACTAAATTGTAATTGTAGTATTAATGTGTTCCATTCCATTAGATACACCCTAAATTGGATGGAATGGAAAATTGGATAAATGAGTGGTATTGGATTGAATGGGTTCCATCACATTCCATTCCTTTTTTACAAATCCAAACAATGGAATGTGACTCTATCTCATTCCATTCTATTCCATCACTCTCCACCAATCCAAACATAGCCTTAAGAACACTAGGTCTTAAAAAAATAAAAATAAAAATTACAATTATGGGCCAACCATCAAAAAAGGAAGTTTCTAGAGAACAAAAATCGAAGGGTAGGAAAAAAAAATCACAGAACATAAACCCTTTCTCTAACTCTCTCTAAAACCCTATTTGCTTCTTCTTCAATTCGCTGTTCTCATTTCTCTACTTTCTCTAACCTTCACAATTTACCGTTGCTGTAACTACAATGTATCGATTCGCTTCGAAATTAGCGTCATCCCTAGCTTCTTCCACTTCAAAGAACAAAAACCTCGTAAGACCATAACCAATCTTATTTTTATTCTTAAACTTGTTTTTTGTGTGTTTTGAAGTGTAAAGTTTGAATTTTTATTGAATTGGAATTGTGGGGTGTGTGAATTTTCATCTCAATTTTGTTTTTGCTTTGATGGGTCAATTTGTTTTGAATAAAAATGATGAATTTTGGTGCAGGTGTATAATGGGGCATTGCTAAGAAGGAATTATGTGACTAAAGATATAAACTTTGGAGTTGGGGCTCGTGCTGCTATGCTTCAAGGTGTTTCTGAGGTTGCTGAGGCTGTCAAAGTTACCATGGGACCCAAGGTATTGTCTTGCTTTCTGCTTCACTTTTTTTGCTCAATTTTCATGTTCATCATTTTTACAGATACTTGTTTTGACCTATGAAGCTCTGTCATTGACATGTTGGCACTGATAATAATTGGAAAAAATGGAAGTGATTGAATGTAAGTACATGTGTCAGTGTTTTCCACAGACACCTGACACGACTTCAATCTAAAATATGCTACGTAGGTTAATAAAACCATGTTTTGAATGCAAGTACCTGTGTCAGTGTTTGCCATACAGACACATGACATGCCTTCAATCTGAAATGTGCTACATAGGTTAAGGCGATGTTTTGAATGTAAGTACTTGTGTTGGTGTTTGCCACAGAGACACTTGACACACCTTCAATTTGAAATGTGCTATATAAGTCAAGACCGTGTTTTGTTGTTGAATTCATTTTTTGTTTTTGTAATTATTTATTACACATGCTTGTTGCTAGTTGCACCTTATAGGTTTGTCAATGGATGGTTAGTATTGTTTGTTTTTAAATTTGTTCATTTTTGTTTGTAACAGTTGAAATGTGATTTGGATTAGAAATGTTGATTGTAGAAATTGACATGGTCAAGTGATGGAGAGTAACTTTATTTTCTTTTATTTCGAATTGGTTGACTCAGGGTCGAAATGTGATAATTGAGAAAAGCCACAGGAACCCCAGGGTCACAAAAGATGGTGTGACTGTAGCCAAAAGTATCAAATTCAAAGACAAAGCCAAAAATCTTGGTGCTGATCTCATCAAGCAGGTGGCTAAGGCTACCAATAGTACTGCTGGAGACGGTGATTACTTTTCTTTCAACTTTTATTTAACTTCAATCCTCAAAACATCCTATAAGTGTTTATTGAGAATTGGATTTTTATTTATAATGTTACTTTAGCATAAGTCCTACAAGAAACTTTTTCGAAGTAAAAAATAATAATATATTTCAATCTCAGGGAAAATTAATAGACTTGTCCATCAAAACTCATTAACTATATCCAATGTTGCTATCACTTTTTGATTAATTTTCTTGTATTATCAATTATTGTAAGTTGCTTAAAAATAATATCTTTTCAAAGTTTCCACCCCATTGCATGTTGGCCATAGTTTATAATTTATATATATGCTGAGCTTTTAAATTTTAATTTCTTCAGATATTACAAGCCAACATTTCTTCTGTTTCCAGGTACCACTTGTGCAACCGTTTTGACTCAGGCAATACTCATAGAAGGATGCAAATCAGTTGCTGCTGGTGTTAATGTCATGGATTTGCGTAATGGAATAAATAAAGCAGTTGATGCTGTAATTACTGATTTAAAAAGCAGAGCAGTAATGATAAGTACACCAGAAGAAATAACCCAGGTGCTAGGAATTCTCAAGAAATATTCACTGTTAATAAATGATTTTTGGCTAAGAAAATTGATTTACAATATAATGCTTGTCTACATGCATCCTATAATCAATTTTAAACATGTAGGCATTTTGATATGTATCTAAGCTTTTTTTCCGACAAAAATCTGGTTGTACCGCTAGTCGTCTTCCTAATAGATATATGAAGTGCTATTCGTTGTACTGTTTTAAATTTTTTGCTGCTGGCTATTCATTGATTTTATATGACTAATAGGTTGGTACTATATCTGCAAATGGGGAGCGTGATATTGGAGAATTGATAGCAAGGGCAATGGAGAAAGTTGGGAAGGAAGGAGTCATTACTGTTGCTGTAAGAAAATTTGTCGATTTTACTGAACTTATTTTATTGACAAAGTTTCAATACAGGTTGTCTAAGATTTTAATGTTTTCAGGATGGGAACACTATGGATAATGAGCTGGAAGTAGTAGAAGGAATGAAGTTGTCTAGAGGCTACATATCTCCTTATTTTATTACTGATCAGAAGACTCAGAAATGTGTAAGTGCAGACTTATTCTTTTGTCACTAACATAGATGGCAAACATTCTCAAAAGATGCACTAGCATGTTATTGTACGATTGATTTACTGTGATAGACATTTGATGATGGTATACTTGGGGGGACATTTGTTTTCTTCTTATTATTAGTATGTATTTCAAAGTCTCCTTTATTTATTGTGAAGTTGGCAAGGTGCCTTTATAAAAAAGATCCTATTGTTTTTCTTCTAATAATCATGTGAATTTGTTGAGGACAGTGTTATGGCATATTACTTTGAAGGCTATATTAATTTTTCTATATGTTAGTTGTGATTTTTTTATTAATATGTATTCTTATGATTTTGTGATAAGCCATAGAATGAATTAGTCATATGTATTAGCTTGGTTTATTCAGTTGTATATGATGACATCATATGTAAATAAAAGGCTTCATTGAACTTGTTTACATCATATATAATAAAGGTGATTTCGGTTTTGTTAGGAATTGGAGAACCCCTTTATCCTCATCCATGACAAGAAAATTTCAGACATGGGTTCCCTGTTGAAAGTATTGGAGCTGTCAGTAACGGTAGATAAGCTAATCTTGATTCATCGTGCTTATTTTCATTACAATTTGAATATTCTCATTATTTACTTTTCTATTTTAATTTTAATCAGAACAAAAGACCACTCCTAGTTGTTGCGGAAGATGTTGACAGTGATGCATTGGCTATGCTCATACTCAACAAGCATCATGCTGGGCTTAAGGTAACAGGTTTATCTTGGTTATCTGTCCTGCTATCTAAAGGTCCTACAAACTTGATTTCTGGTTTTGCTGTCTTTTCTGATTTTAGATTATTGAACTAGTATCTTATAATCTATTTACGTATAAGGTCTTTGTTGCTGCTACTTACAACTTGGATTTTGCTTTCTAGTGTTGCTTTTTCTTTTTTATGTTGTCGATGTTACACGAGGGTAAGTGGTTAGAAAGTTAGATATGTTGTCAATGTTACATGAGGGCACAAAATAACAAATAATGGTGAGATAGAAAATGTAATTTCCAATTTAAAAAGAGCAAAGACAATATGTCCATCTACAAATAACTTCATAACTGGGGTAGTTTGGACTGAGCATTGTCTGTTTACTGCCATTATCTTCCTATTCCATATACGATCACTGAGCACCTGTGTAAAGCATTCCAAATTCGAATTAAATTCAAGATTTCATTTAGCTGATACTATATATAGTATATACAACAACAACCAAGCCTTATCCCACTAAGTGGGGTTGGCACTATAGTATATAATTAGGCTTAAAAATGTCTTGCCATAAAACCTTTAGAAATACTCCCTCCGTTCCTTTATAAGTGTCGTTTTAGAAAATTAACACAAAAATAGCAAAGTGTATTTTTACACATTTTCTTCCTATTATACCCTCAATTTAATCCATCAATATATTCCTATTTTTTGGCACACACTTTATCTTTCCAATAAATTTAATATGTTAATTCTCTCGTAACAAACATTTTTTATTTTTTTTTTAAGATCGTAACAAACATTTTTTAGTTACTATCTTTTTCTCCAACTAATTCTTTAATTTTTTTCTCTCAAATCTATTCTTTTACTTTGCACTTGAAATTTTTAACAATTATTCAACTTATTTATATAATTTTAACTCTTCATAGAACCACTATTATAGGTAACAAAATTTTGTTTAAATCCGAAGATAACAAGAAACAAATTTTGTTTTTAAATAAACAAACAAACTTTGTTTAAAAAACCAAACTTTAGTTTTCCAAATATATAGCATTAATTAGTTTTATTGAAGAAGATAAGAGTAACCAAACAAAAAAAAAAGATAGGAGTAATGACAAAGGGTATAATTGACAAATCGTACCTTTAAAATACCAAAACGACAGTTAAATAGGAACGAAAAATTCACCCTTAAACGACACTTAAAAAGGAACGGAGGGAGTAACAAATGATATGTTTTCTCTAATAAATGCATATGATATACATAATTAAGTGGATACTATCAAATATTTAAGTCCCTCATACAGAAATATTTTATAAAACTTATCATCTGAAGAGGATTTTCAGTTGTCATAGCTGAATCTTCAGATGGTATATTTGAAGTATGTTTCTTGTCATTTTTTTCTCTTCTTTTTCTTTCTAGTCTGTGTGTTGGGGACAATGCAATCTACTTGGAACTTGATTTTATATATATTTGTTTTCTACTTTATTTCAAGTTTCTTGTATTTTAGGTTTGTGCTATAAAAGCTCCTGGTTTTGGGGACAATAGAAGAGCAAGTCTCGATGATCTTGCAATTCTTACTGGAGGAGAGGTGATTCTCTACCTATATTTAATTAATCAGTTTTTGTGTTCAGACTACTTGTTATGCTGAAAATGATCACAATGAATATGTAAACAGGTCATCACAGAAGAGCGCGGCATACCTCTCAACAAAGTCCGGCCCGAAATGCTTGGCACTGCAAAAAAGGCAAGTGGCTTGAACCAACATAACTATTCTTTGGTTCCTTTAATGTGTTACAAAAAATCTAATTCAATGTGCAACAGATTACCGTCTCCATTGATGACACTATTGTTCTACATGGTGGTGGGGATAAGAAGTTTATTGAAGAAAGATGTGTCCAGGTATTTTTCTTTATTTTTGTGAAGAACTAAATTTCATTTGTGCACCCTTTATTTCTTGAAAAATGTTTTTGTCATTTAGCCAAATGGTTTTTATTTCTATATCAATTTATCACAGAACTTTGTTTTTGATGAAAATATTACTGGTTCTTAAATTAGACCTTCGATAGCAGGCTGTTGATAAAAATGGTTCAACAAACGTAATTTGTTTATTTATGATAATGAGCACATATCATTTTGTAGTTGAGGGAAGCTATGCACGACAGTTCTGCGACATTCGATAAAGAAAAGGCACAGGAACGGCTGTCAAAACTCTCTGGCGGTGTTGCTGTTTTCAAAGTTTGTCTTTCATCCATAAAACAACTAGTTTGTGATGTTTAATTCAATTTTTATTCATTACCTTACATGGAAGATGGATCTAAACATCTACAGGTTGGTGGTGCTAGTGAGGCAGAAGTTGGGGAAAGGAAAGATAGGGTAACGGATGCTTTAAATGCCACTAGAGCAGCTGTGGAGGAGGGTATTGTTCCAGGTAACTCAATTTTGTCATTTCTGATGGTATAACAAGTACAAGTATGCAGAGCAGTGTTGTCAAATAGTGGCACTATAGCGTAGTGGAATTTGAAAAAACTTATTTTGTTGTGTACCGTTATAACTTATAACATTGTAACATAGCAGAATTTGAACAAACTGTTATTTTCTGCAATCTGCAATTGGCAACACTGATTCTAGAGTGAAACAGTGTCATGCACTTCATATTCTTGTTCACAGCTTTTTGATTACCCGTTCATCTATTAAAAATTTCTATGTCATTGTTTTATCAAGGTGGTGGAGTTGCACTCTTATATGCTAGCAAAGTCTTGGAGAACCTTCAAACTAAAAACGAGGACGAGAGAAGAGGAGTACAGATTATTCAGAATGCACTCAAGGTTTGTGCTGTTGCTACACTACTTTTTTTTGTCACATTAATTCCTTTCACTATTTTGACTTTGCCTGGAAAATTTTCTTTATTTCTAATATTGTATATTACTTGTCACAGGCACCAACATATACAATAGCTTCAAATGCTGGTTTTGATGGTACTCTAGTTCACAGCAAATTGTTGGAACAAGATGATTTTAATTTGGGTTTTGATGCTGCTAAAGGTAAGTAATCTGTTTACGCAATTGAGATTATATTAGAGTCCATTGTGATTATCCTTTGCTGTCTTGTTTATCGAACCTTGACATTTGAGAATAAATATCTGAAAAATTATACTTGTATTAAAAAGAAGGTTGTTTAATTATGATGCTTATTCTGCTAAAACAGGAACCTATGTTGATATGGTGAAGGCTGGAATTATAGATCCTGTTAAAGTTGTTAGAACAGCTTTGGTAGATGCTGCCAGGTAAGATCATATAATGACATTGCAATCTTTTCTATGCATATATATTACGATATGTTAAACTTTTCTGTTTTGCCCTATTGCAGTGTTTCGTTGCTACTGACGACAACCGAGGCATCTATTGTGGAGAATATGAGTGACAAGAATAAACCTCCCCAAAGGGTGCCAGATATGGATGATTTGGACTACTAACCTGCTTCAACAATCGATGAAAGCAATTTTTTTGCATCAGTTTTCTATTTATCGAGGAAGCTGCTAAAGTTTAAACTTGGGGGGGTCTAATTTAAGGAGCGAGATGGAAATTATGCAGCCTACGATTCAATGTCATAGGGAAAGTTCATGTCTTATTCAAGTTATCATAATCAATAGGTTAAGATTAAAACTTGTCCCATTCTTTAGGTGTCATTCATCCTTTGTACCATAATTTATGTAACACAAGTACAAATCAGAAAAGTTTTGAATCAGTTTTTTGTTTGACACTAATATTTAAAAATGAATGGAGCGGAATGGACTAGAGCAGCGTAACGGAATGAAATAAAATTCATATTATATTGTTTTGGTATTTTGTAATGGAAGAAAGCAAATTCCTGTTTCATGGTTTGGATGAATTGTGTTATGACTTAGTGTAATCTAAACAATGAAACATCAATCCATTCTATTTTATCTCATCTCATTAATTCAAAGTCACCAAATTTCATTTTCCGGATTCGTTTATGATTCAAAGTCACCAAATTTCATTTTCTGGACTCGTTTATGTTTTGATCATTCAACCAATTGTTACATGCTTCTATAGCTCTGTCATCTTAGCAGTAGAAGCTAGGTCAAAGTTTGCAGAACGTTCTGCCTCTTAAAGCCAAACATTCTTTATTCCATCTTTCAAAAATGCATTGCTCAAAAGCACATTCATTAGCCTAGTCTACTAATTTTAACCTCAAAATGTCCTGGCTAATGACAACAAAATAATGTGAACGTATCTTCTGCAATCTATACTAATAAACACCTGCATCATCAACTGGTACAATTTGTCAAAGTAAACAATGTTGCTGCACCTTTCAGATCATGATCATGATCTTGATCTTGAGCTTGAACTTGTGTTTGTTGAATGTAGTCACCATCTGATTTAATCAATCCATCGTCTATCTTAAACAAAACCGCTTCATCACTGCATATCATTAGCCAAAAACTGGATCATGTTAGATGATGTACATGCCAGTAAAAAACAGTATATAACTATATATAGCAATTTAACATCAAATAATCATAAATGCATGTCTATTCTGTCAATAATGGCTTTTTACATCATATATCAAATATTCCATTAATGTCTAATCCAAGTATACACTATAGACATATATTACTAGAAAAAAATTGGATTACATACAGAAAAACATGAAATTCGTCTCTAGTTTTAATGTTACTTAGGAGAGGGAGAATTTTGTTAGAAGCATTGATAGAACCTCCTACATAATACTCCATCAATGTTCAACCCATACTACTAACCATATTTCTGTCGGTAATGCAACCTTTTCAAGTTAATGACATAAACATTAAGAAAAGAAGAAGAAAAAAAACCTGTGGTGAAGTATTTCTTCGGAGTCGAAACCTAATTCATTTCTTTCATCACAAGGTATATCAAGAATTGGCTTATGATCAAACTCATCACTAGCATTACTACTTTGGCCATGCAATGACAAAGATGATAGAGAAATAGCCCCCCAATTATTATTATGTTGTTGCAAAGGAGTTGTATTAACACTGCTACTATTTCTTTCTTCAGTCATAATGTATTGTTCTTGTTCCTGTTCATGTTCATGTTCTTGTGGCACAACTTGTTCTTGAACATTGTAATGATAATGAGCCGGCGCGGTACCCGAAGCAATAGATCCTGAAAGATTATAAAAACCTAACAATGAATCTGAATTCATAATACCTTGATCACCATAATTAACCTGTATTTGTTGTTGTTGTTGAGATTGTGATCGAAAAATCGCGAGTTGTTGATGAACAAGATCAAGTTCTATTTTATAATATTCAATTTGAGCCTGAAGATCTTGAATATATTTATAACAACCACCAACGGGATCATTAGCCCGCATATCAGATTGAAAAATGATTGTCCTCATGGCTTGATCCTTAAGAGGAGGGTCAAGAAATTTAATGATTTTATTAATGTTGCTAACACCAAATAATTTGTGTGCATTAAGGAATTGTCTTTGTCTATCATGAGGAAAATAAGGTGCTAGAATGCAATCAGGTGCACATTTTCTACGTTGATATTTACATGCAGCACATGCTTGAGTAGTGTTATTGTTGTTTTTGTTGTTCATGGTTTTTTTGGAAGAGAAAAAAGTGGAATTGGTGCGTTTCCGGAGGGGAAGGTGGTTGTTAGGAAGGAGATTAATTTTCTCTGAGATGGAGAGAAATGGAAGGAGAGGACATAGACATATATATGGATAGATTGAGGTATATAGACAAATTAAATAATGTATATTCTTTAACGGATTTAACTAACTTTGTCAATTTTTGGAATGTGGGATATATGTTACATATATAGAACTTTGTAATGACAATTTGTTAATTTAATTAGCATCATGCAATGCAAGTAGTTCTATTTTTTCCTTCACTTACTATTTGGCTACATAACATTGTGAAATAATCTCTTAAGACAAATTACAGGTAGACACATTTTTTTTACAACATTGAGACCTCGTATGTACTTATGGTGAACAATACTTATTCTTGAAGAAGAAATTTTTTTTGGATAATAATAGAAGGGTATTTTTGTAACCCATTTGAGGTTGTGTCATTACCACTTACACTACTTCATGAACCATGAAATGCATACATTAACCATTTATTTAACATATATCTCATTCATTAATCATTCTGAATACCTCATTAATCACTAAAATGGAAGAATTTAATTACATATTTTACATAGTTATAACATAAAAGAATTAAATACATAGATTTCCGTAAAATAAGTCATTAATGTCTTGTATTTTAGTGATTAATTTAATGGAGTGACATAAATCTGAATTTGTGTTACAAAATACACCTCTATTATTGTCCATTTTTTAAAGAAATAATAATTTTGACAAAAAAAAGTTATTGTTCACTATATTTACAATGTTTGTATGTTGTCGATCTCTTGTGTTCAAATATATATTTTTTCAATTCGGTGTCTGATCTAAGAACCGACTAATTTAAGAGATCTAATTCCATCGTAAAGTAAAAATAGTTATATATTGCAATGAAAAACTTTGAACATTGTTTCTTAAAACTATATGGTGAAGTTTCTATTACTAAGTTGACACTATGGACAACTTTGGGAAAGAATTTAATTTCATGTATACCTACATAATTTTAAGTATTAATATTCAATAAATGGAATCAATTGTGGCAGACACGTAGTTTTGAGGGTAAAAGTCATCCGAACCGTAAGATAAAAAAGTATGTGGTTTGGTTTGGTTCGATTGACTTCTAAAATAAAATCCGAACCAAACCAATGCGGTTTGGATTGGATCGGTTGGTGCGGTTTTTTTAGACAATAATATTTTGTTTCCAACATTAAATTCATATTAAAAAGTTAAAACACAACATATTTTCAGTAATGTTTTAAATTTCATCCAACACTATATTTTATTTTCATCCAACAATAATCTTCTCAACTATGTAGCCCAAATTAAAATGTGGACAAAAAGTAATCCAACTTTGTAAGAAATGCAAAAGACTAAAATTTGTATCATTCTCTAAGTGTTCAAGTAGCATATAAATACATTTTTGA
>Ga0315915_1005193_pt1 | contig 16264 bp, 7 predicted proteins | sample MpolbnodulesMG_FD_207738 | JGI IMG/M metagenome (GOLD analysis project Ga0315915, IMG submission 207738) | Medicago polymorpha root nodule microbial communities from Los Angeles, California, United States - branched nodules | ecosystem: Host-associated > Plants > Roots > Nodule | place: USA... | reverse complement strand
CTTATCTCATGAACCTTGAGAGAGCTTATAAGATCTTCAACATTTATAGTGTTTAAATCTTTAGCTTCCTCAATAGAAGTAACCTTAGGTCTCAATCTTGCAGGTAAGCTTCTTAGTATCTTGCTCACATGATCAGAAGCTACATAGCTTTTCTTCAATATTTGAAGTCCAGAGACTAGAGTCTGAAATCTTGAGTACATTTCCTCAATATTTTCATCATCTTTCATCTTGAACAACTCATACTGATGAACAAGCATGATAGCCTTTGCCTCTCTGACCTTCTTACTACCTTCATAGTTTGCACAAAATGAAGCAAACATTGCCTTTGCAGTAGATTTGTCACTCATCTTCATGTACTATGTGCAAGGTATAGATGCAACAAGGATTCCTCTGCTCTTATGATGCTTCTTGTAAAGCTTCTTATGAGCAGGAGTGCGTTTCTTTCTATCAATAGATACTCCTTCTTCATCAAGGGCCAAGTCACCAACACCATCTTCAAGAATATCCCACAATTCTTCATCTAATCCCATGATGTGACTATACATGTTGGTTTTCCACCAAGAGAATTCTTCAGGATTTCCATTAAACCTTGGAGCTTTGTTGGAGCCAGACTTCTTGTCATCAGAAGTACCATAATCATAAGGAATATCATTATTGTTTTGACCAGAGCTTGAGCTATCAACAGAAGCCATGTTTTTCTCAGATCTTTATCTGTTACACTGTTAAGTGGTAAGACAACATACCAAGGCTCTAAATACCAATTGAAGGTGAGAAAAACACAAGAAGAGGGGTTGAATTGTGGTTTCTTTTCTTCTCCGAAAACTGAAGTCACTGTTCAGAACCTAATAGAGTTCAGCTTCTGAAGTGGTGATCAAAATCTAGTTGCAGCGAATAAGTAAAGAGAGGGAGAAAGAAGAAAGACACAAATCAATTTATAGTTGTTCCTTCCACAATCCGGAAGTAGTCCACTCCTCCTTGCACTTCCAATGAGAGTTCACTAAAATCAATATCTGATTACAAATGCTCACTGCTCAAAATAGCAAGAGACTTCAAACTACTCAAGCACAACTGCAAGAGATTTCCTATGCTCAAGAACACAATCAATTGACATCTTTTAATACTTTGTTATCATCAAAACTCAAAGGGTAATGTTAAACACATTTTGTTCCAACACCCAAACCTACCCTTAGCTTCACTTTTGCTCCTTGAATCTCTACCCTCTTCTTGCTCTCCAAGCTCTTTTTCTCTCAAAACCCCTTTTCTCCTTCTGTAGCTCTTTCTCTTTACCTCTTTCAAAAGTTTGTGAAATGAGTGTACAACCCTAATTTCTCTAAACACTAGAGTTTATATAGGCTCTACACAAATGGGCTCAACCCTCAAAATATCATAATGGGCTCAAAGTTCTCATTAACTGATGCACAAAGTTTTCACTCGCTTACGGTTAAAAATAACAAATAGTTATCGGCTCTTAGCTAATTACCACAACCCACTAGCAACTTAGTAAAAATATAATTCCCACTTAAAACACTAAAAATAATCTTCATAGTGAAATTACTAATTTACCCTTGTTCTCAAAATGACCAAAATACTCCTGAGTCCAATCCAAAATGACTAAAATACCCCTCTAACACCAAATTCCACTAATCTCAACCAAAATACACACAAAAACAGATAATCACATATAAACACACATAATAATTAATAAAAATAAATTTAACGAAAATCGGGTTCTTACACAAACAAAATGTATCATAAAAAAATGACCATAAAAGTTAAACTTAAATGACCACGTCTATATTTTTGCCTAAATTTCAAGAAAATATGTCATGTAAATTCTGTAAAAAAAAAAAAAAAAAAGTGGTATAAACTGATATTGCAGGCATAATTTTGGTTTCCATCCAATTCCACAAATGAAAAGAAACGAACGCAAACGGTAACCTCCCTCCATTCGCCATTCGAGGCCAACCCAGTTTGTTTGTTTCCACCATTATTCAATCTCCTAACAAACAAACCAATTCAATTCTTCACATTTCTCCATCTTAATCATTCTCCTCAATCAAACAATTACATGGATTCGTCATCATCATCATTATGTATTTACATTATTCGTTTCAACAAACTCATTGAATAAATCAATCAAACACATTCCGCGCATTTCTGAATTAGATCAGTGTATCAAACGATGGACTCACCACCACCACCATCATCATCGTCGTCGTCGTCGACAACAACGACAGGAGATGCGACCAAGTTAGCAGCTGCAAGATCCTCAATTGTCGACTCGATAAGAGGATGCGGCATTTCAGGTCAGCGCATTGACAAGGAGGAGCTAAAGAGGAATCTAACAATGCCGCAGTATTTACGGATGTCAATGCGTGATTCAATCCGGTTGAAGGATCCAACAGCAGGCGAGTTTGGCTTTGGCTTCATTCGTGACGAGGAAAGCGCCGCCGTTGCTCCTCTTAAGCCCATTGTTGTTTTCATTAATCCACGTAGTGGCGGTCGCCATGGTCCCGTTCTCAAGGAGAAGCTCCAGGATCTCATGAGTGAGGAACAGGTACGTGCTCCTCGCTCATCTTTATTTTCTGTTTCTTTATATATACTGTGATTGATTAATATTAATTTGAAGTTGCTATGCAGGTTTTTGATGTAATAGATGTGAAGCCTCATGAATTTCTCCAGTATGGTTTAGGTTGCTTGGAGACTTTGGCTGCTTCTGGTGATACTTGTGCGAAAGAAACACGCGAAAGATTAAGGATAATGGTATGTTCACCAATGATTGTTTCATAATGGTATCTTTTAACATTGTGCTATTTTCAATGAATCAATTATAGTTGGCTTTATAGGTTGCGGGAGGTGATGGTTCAGTTGGTTGGGTTTTAGGATGTCTCACTGAACTTAACAAACAAGGTCGGGAACCGGTTCCTCCTGTTGGAATCATACCACTTGGTACAGGAAATGACCTGTCTAGGTGTTTTGGTTGGGTAAAATTTTACAACCCAGGAAAAACTGTGTTAAATTTGATGAATGTTGTCTACTATGCTAATTTTTCTTATTCATATTTTATTACAAGGGTGGTTCATTTCCATTTGCATGGAAAGCGGCTATTAAGAGAGCTCTTCACAAGGCTAGTATTGGTCCAATTTGTCGTTTGGATAGGTATGCATTGTTGTATCATTTTTCTTATTCAAGTGTTGTAGACCGGTGTCTCTGCAGTAGATTTTCGAAACATTATCAGAGCGCAATGATTGTTTGATAAAGGACTCTAGGTAGCTATGTGGTTATTGAAAAAATCATTTGTTATCATGGATCTTTTTTTAAGTCGTGTTTAACTTTATGATTGTTCATTTGATTATGTTGAATTATTTTCACTTTACATGCTTATATATTTTAATTCGGTTCTGTTCGTTCTAATATATATCTAATGTCTAACAATAGGTATAAAACTTTTAGTGCAACCCCTTCATAATTGCAATGCAGCAACGATAAATTCATGCTATTTGTTTAACTTTTGTAATTACCACATAATTGCAATCATGATCATGACAGCAACCTCAATTTAAACACTGTTGTAATTAATACATCAATTCAGTATAACATTTGTGCTGTAAATCTCTTGTTGCAGTTGGCGAGTTTCACTTTCAATGCCAGAAGGCACAATTGTGGAACCACCTTATTCTCTAAAGCAGACAGAAGAGTTCATTCTTGATGAGGTTATGGCCTAATTTCTTATGCCATGTATTATTTTAAGCTAGCTATATTATTAGTTGGATAGGTTTCTTTGTAATTACTTAGGTCATAAAGGTAATGTTTCCATGAGCTTATGACTTTGGCAATGCACGCCTAAAGTCAGATGTTATCTTTGTTAATGAGTAGAACTCTTATTCTTCTAGACGTTTTAGGTTAGCTAGGTGAAAGACTAATCTTTTCAAGGATGTGTAAGTGGAGAGGAGTACCTATATCTTCATATTTTTCATTGTTCGGTTCTTCAAGCATGGCAAATGCAAACCCTTGCTTCATTTCGCTCAAAGAGGCATTCCACTTCTATGAGATTTCTTCATCAAAATCAACATCTTCACTAACTACAATATTTTCATTAGTAGGATTAGCAACTTATAGATCTGTAGAATTACAGAGATAATGAAGGTATACTTTTCACCTTTGTCAACTAACTTGGTTCTCATCCTTTTAAAGATATACACTTATGCAATACTCTCAAAACTTACAAGTGAAAAACAATTACCATTTTACCACTCCGCGTTTTGACGAGTGATCTCATGAACAGTTCTGTAATACTAGCAGTACTTTTTTCATTTGAGTTATGTTTCCAGTTCTCTTACTGCACTGTGATTTCCGCATTGTGCTTACAAAAATAATCATTTGAATTATTCTTAAATAATTGGAGATATAATTGCACAGACTAGACACAACGATTCTTAACTTCGTATCATGAGTCAGCATACTACTTGTATATTATTGATGTAGAATGTCGATTGCTTTTGGTGTTAATGCTTTTTACATTCAAATTTTCTGTATAATTTTTTAGAATTGTTTAAATATATGAAGTTTCTTACGTTTGCAGGGCTTAGAAGTTGAGGGAGAACTGCCTGAGAAAGTTATATGTTACGAAGGCGTGTGCTACAATTACTTTAGCATAGGTACGTTCTACATTAGTAGTGTCATATTTTGCAACCTCAGTTGGATCTTTACTAAACATGAGTATTCTATGTGCCATTTATATAGAACAATACTTCCAAGTTTAAGGAAAAATACATCATGTGGTACTTTAAGTATTTTAAATTTAATTGCGGTCCTTTAAGTATTTTAAATTTAATTATTCAGGATTAATCCTCTAAGCATTTTTTGTACTAGATTGGTCATTTAAGTTAAAAAGAAGTGTAAATCGTTACACTTTTTTTAGTTTTTTGTCCAACTCCGTTAAAAAGTGCTTACATTGGATTATAGTAAGAAAAACTATAATTTATGAATGTAATTATGGACTTATTATGCATGTTACCTGTATTTTTGATCTCCAAATTTTTCCTTTTAAGCCTATAATTGTTAAAGCCAATGGCGTTAGAATCATAAACATAATGTGTTCCTGCTATTGGGATTACTTCACTAAAAATATGCATTAATTCCTTTATATGCCTAAAATTTCATCATTTTTTCTCTAAATATGTCTACGCACTTATTAAGAAACTAAAAATATTATGGAACACATTTAGAATAATGTTAATTGTTAAAAGAATTTGTTATTTTGTATGTGTGTGGTTTTCCATCTTCATTAACATTAATGTAGGAGTCTTTCCTCATTTTATTTGGTTACCTAAACTCATTTACACTCCTGTAAGATTATATAGTACAATTTGTTTGAAAACATAACTTTTTTATTCTTGCCATTAGGATTCATCACTAGAAATTAGAACCTTTTCATCTCAAATTGTTTTTTTTTTCCTTTCTAATTGTGCTCATGTTCATCTATGTGCACTTAATAAAGATATTTAAAGTCCTATTGGGCATAATTAAAACAATCTTACCATTCTCTGTCCTTTTTTTGCTGTATTTGGTCATCTTTGTCGGTCTACATCTCTTGGTAACATTTTAGCCAATGTTACCTCATTGTCATCAACCTAATGCTTCACTTGTTTGCTGATCACTCCACATCTTTTTCATTGGATTCCATCTCATCATTGTTGATGAGACCTAAAGCATGCTAAGAATAAGGAGGAAAATATAAGGCTCATTTACAAAGGAAAATATTAAATTTTACTTATTTTAAAATTATCCCGAAGTCATTTAATATGTAATTTTGCTTGCTCTTTTTCTTATTCCCTATGCTTGGTCCTCATCAACTATCCTTCCTTGCTGTCCTTGGTATTTGAGATATGGTTTTGAATGCCATGTGCTGGATGATGTTAGAAAACATGGCTCCCAAGAGGGGATGAAGCAAAAGTTAGAAGAAAAATTCTTTTTTATACAATAAAGAAAAGTGAGTGCATCAATAAAGAATAAGAAAATACCTAACTAGTAACTAACAACTAACAGACTATTAACTAATTACCAAGTTAAATTGACTTATATAGAGAATAAGAAAATATGATCTAGTAACTAACTTCTAACAAGCTACTAACTCATTTATAAGCAATAACATATCTATTAGCCCCCTTGTAAGTTTGGAAGGAACAACAGGATACAACCAAACAAAAGAGAATCACAACACAAACCTGCATGGCATATACCTTTAAACCTTCATAGATAAATGCCAATTTAAGGCAAAACCTCGATCACTAAACCAGAAACTACAATCCATGCTTACCCACCATAGAAGAAGCCTCCAAAGTATAACCAAGAGTAGAAGCCTAATGTGATGCTTAACCAAACAAGGTTTTAATGCTTAATCATCAAGGCAGAAGCTCACATCAATGCTTAGACACCATGGACAAAAGCTTAAGGAAAAAATTCTCCAATAAACAGTAGCAATATATATCTGTCTTTAAAGAGGATTCCATTGGTAAGGAGTTGACTCAACCACAAGGTCATGGTTTCAACTCCCGTTTCCAATGTGAGAGCCTATTGGGTAGGTGATTTGCAAGTACATCTGTTAGCGCTCGTTGAGCCTTGAGGCCTGGCCTGACCCTGATGAGCCCTCAGAGCCCAACTCGCCTAAACTTTTCATCAAAAAAAAAAGAGGATTATTCACAAATTCCTTCTGAGATGGTTGACCAAACTATCCAAATATATGAAGCAAAATTGGAGTCCATGTGGTTGGACTCAGTTGAACTATCAACGAGTGGAAATCTTCTCCATTTCTCAAAATAAAAATAAAACCGAGGGCTCCATTTGGAGAGTGGAGGGAACAAAAAGTTAATAGTGGTTAATTCTTTTATAATTTATTTTCTCTTTAAAATTTAAACCACTTTGTGTCTTTCTCTCTCCAAATAGAGACCTTTAATTCTTTTGAGAAATTAAGGCTTTGTTTGCGAGTTTGGAGGGGAATGAAGGGGAGGGCTTTGGAAAAAAGGAAGGAAGCAAGTGGAAGAAATTGATTACTTTAAGAGGGAGGGTTCATTTTTCTTCATAATACTAATAAATTGTTTTGGAGGGCGGTTTTGAAGGGTTTATATGAATTCTTCAAATTCAACCTATGTTATAATATTTTTAAAATTAAAAATATATTATTACAAGCATTAATTTATCATTATCTAAAAATATACTCTTTCAGAAAATGTGAAAGATTTATCCCTTTCCTCCTATATTTCCCACCTCCCAAAGCCCTCCCTTCCCCTCCCCTCCAAGCTCGCAAACAAAGCCTATCAGGATCCTAAACCATTAATCCACTGTTAGCCTCTGAAGCAAGCAAATGGTTATGAAATGTGATGGATTGTCATGGTACGAAGACATAAATTGAATCAATACATGCTGAGCTCCTTCATACCAATTAATAGACCATTCAAAGATACATGTTTATATTACAAAAGTCCTTCTCAATGACTTGGCACCTTTGCAATGAGAACCTCTAAAGTTCAATTGCACAAAATCTCTTCAAAATGAATGTCAATAAGCTATTTCCATTGAAGATGATAGTTTATTCCAACCGTAGTGTGGTGATCAAAATAACTCCGCCATGCTATGTGCCCTGACAAATCATGTTTGAGTTATGAATGGCTCCGAAAAAGAAGAAAGTAAGAAGTCGAAGACAGATCTGACAGTGCTAAAACCTAGCTCTTTGACACAACTAAATTGGAGGAGAAAACTTAGAATCAAGAATGGCGAAACGCATGTATAAAATTGTTATAGGTATGATAAGGAATGTGATAACGCCAAGCCACTTACATGACTTATAAAGAGTCTGAGAAAGTAACTAACAGACAGCAGACTATTAACTAATTTCTAACTAATTACAAATCTAATAAATCTCAAGATTGTTTTGCAAATAATTTTGTGCCAAACTAATGCTAACTTTTTGGATATTTAAACGTTTTAGTGAACAGCCAATAGAAACTGTGTTTCAATAATTAAATTTGAGAATGCTTCCACACAAACTCATAAATGCTTGACTTGGGTGTTAATTATTTATGAAAACTTTTTGTGATATATTTTCTAAAACACGAATTTGTATAAATGAGCACTTACAGAGTTTAAAATATTTGCAGGAATGGATGCCCAAGTAGCTTATGGCTTTCATCATCTTCGTAATGAAAAACCTTACCTTGCCCAGGGACCAATAGCAAATAAGGTATTTACTATTAACCTATTGAGTTGTTCAATGCATTTTTTATATACTAAGTTCCTTACTGCTTGGTTACTTTTGTTAAGAGATGATAACAGAGACATGTTGCGGAATTAATATGCATGAATTACATAACTTAGGCATTGTGTTCTCAACTTGGTGCTGTTATCCTTTGGGCTCTTTGCAAACAACAATATAGAAGCATATTTTTGTAATGGGTTGGAGTACCGTCTTTGCTTTTCATTAATACATTTTTTATTATAATTAATCAACTTAGGCTTTATTTTACCATTACGGAGTTGAGTGAAACTGAATTCAGCCTTCAAAATCTTGAGTTCATATTCTGTGAATGGAAAACGTGTGCTGTTGCGAGATCTCACTAAAGGTGGCTAGCTAGGTTCCCATGTGAAGATTTGTTATCAGTGAATTCGGTTGATACCTCGCATCTTTGACATGGTAACCGAATAAACATCATACTGACTATTTGCTAGGCTTGTTTACATATATTCCAACACTTTTTGACAAGTAGTGTATATAGGTTATATGTAACAAGGTTATCAAATATGTAAGTGACGTGTCCTAATTTGATAGGATTTTCATGAAATAAGGACAACTATGCATACAATAATCTAGAAAGTATATTGAGAGGTAGAGAACTTTTGAACTTTATATGTGATTGTACACAGTAGCAGCTCTCCATTGTTTTTCTAAATTGGCTTATTGCTTGTGAGCATAGCTTGGTGTTCACCATTTTTATATATCTCTTTCTTATCAATTCTTTCTACAGGGATCATGTGATCCAACTGAGAAGAGCCTGTTGGTGAGGTTGTCGGCTTGAGTATTCATATTGAAATCTTAAATAAGAGTTAGAACATTGTTTTCATGGGACAAATCATGTCAGTAGTGAGTCCGCTAGACATGAATAGACTAAAGTTGATTCTCTCTTATGCTCCAGATACCACAGAGTAGATGCACATGATGAAATTAGTGTCATAGAATCACAAAATAAATGCCCCATTAAAGGATTTATGTAATAATTACGATAACCACTAGTATTTTAATGACTTACATGAAAGGATTTGGCTATCTTGTTTAAGGAAATAATTATATTTGTTAGTTTTCTTAATGATTTATTTGTATTCAAACTTTTTTCGTTTATGTTTTCCGTTATCAACTACTATCTCTTTGTGCCATGTAATAATGATATCATAAATTTTAATCCTACCAATAAAATATTTGTGATCAATTTGTTTTTCATTATGGTTGCAGATTATATACTCTGGTTATACTTGCACTCAAGGTTGGTTCTTCACACCTTGCACAAGTGAACCAGGTTTAAGGTATGGAGTATCTCAACTAAAGCAGTTCATCTTTATGGCAAATTAGTAAAGCATAAAGTTCTTGTGTTCTTGACTTTATCTCAACTAAAGCATAAGGTTAAAATCTTAGAGGGAATTTTTGTTTCTCTTTCATCTTTTCATTCTTTTTTCTTATTCTCATAAATTACTTAATTACAAGATAATCATCATATGGGTTCATACATGTATATAAATAGGAAATGCAATTCATCAAGTAGGATCATGGTTATCATAAAAAGTAAATAGTCAAATACCGCAGGAAAGATCACAATTCACTACCATACTACTATTAATCATTACCTTTACTCATCTTTTACTTCATTTTCTTGAGTTTGATGATAGTAATTTTAATTTCGGTCCTCGTCTCTAATGTTTAGCCTATTAGCGTCCAGTAAGATCTCATATCCTTCATTCAACAATTTTGTGGAAATACTTTTTCCATCTATCCTTTATATCTTTTTCCTGAACCAAAACTTTACCTTCTTCATCCTTAATACACTTCACTTTGTCCAAGTCTCTTGTCTTTCTTTCTTGCCCCTTAGCAAGTCTATATATAGATTTTTCTCCCTCCTTGGTGCCTTAGGATAGTATAACCTGTCAAAAGCTTGAATTCTCGCTTCACGCACTGCATTCTCAGTCTCTTAGCTCTCTTTTAAATTTTCCAAGTTTTGGCATTCTTACAGCTAGACCAATCTTTAAAAATTCCCTTTTGATTCTAACATTACTCTGAACACTTTCGTTCCACCACCAAGATTCTTTACCCCTAGGCCCAAAACCTCGTGATTCTCCCAACGTTTCTTTTGCTACTTTTCTAATATATTGTGCCATCTTGTCCCACATATCATTTGCGCTTCCTTGTGCCTGACTGAAACCTCCCTCTAAGATCTTGAGTTGGAAGATCCTCTGTTTTTCACCCTTCAAATGCCGCCACTTGATCCGTGGAGCTTCCATGTGGCTTCTTCTCTTCACTCCCCTCTTTATCCTTATGCAGATCTCTGTGGTGATAGATGCATATTTTATAGGAAAATGTAGATCTCTGTGCATTCGATGCTCGAGATAAAAGATTCAGGTTGGAAAATACAGATTTCATCGGAAAATTCAGATCTCCGTGGTCGGAAAATGATGATTGGGCCACAAACAGCAATACAATCCTTTATTTCTTTTATTTTTGCATAACCTCATCTGGTGCGGGTCTGGTGTGCCGTGGTGGACATGTAGCTGATAGGACACCAAAATCCAATATGATTGATGACTCAATCATTGGGTACAACCTACACAAGCATGATTTCTAGAAGGGAGTAGAAGTTGAGGGAAGCTTAGTGGTGTGAGCCACAATCTTAGGAAAATAATTAATTAGTGGCTTGGGCCACAATTTTAGACGATTATGTTAATTTTATAAGGGAGTAATGAGAGAGTGTAGAATCATTGAGAAATATTGTTAGAAAGTGGTTAGGAGAGATTTCTCTCCGGTTAGGAGCTATGCTCCGGATTAGGAGTCTTTGACTCTGGTTTATCTCTTTCATTTTCTGTTTTCACCGTTGTGTAGCTCTTAAGCTCATCACCTTTCATTAAATAAAATACAATTTTATTATCTTGAATTTGCGGGTTCTACCAGTAGCTCCTGCATGCTTAGCTTGTGTCAAACATGGTCTCACAGTGGTGGCCAGCCATTGCTCTGCTCCGCACCTACACATTCACAGTGCTATTCCGTGCTATCGACAACCTAGAGTGAACTGTTACATTTTAGGCTGGAACACATCATGGAACTTCGTATCACATGAGAAGCAAGATCGATAGTCATCATCTATCGCTTTAACTTTAGCTGTTTAGCGAATGGACCACAATGAAAATTTACAATATATGATCTATCATCTAGGGATAAGACATTCGTTTCAAACTATCAAACAAATAAAATATGAATTTGATCTACATACATATCCATCATTAATAAACTCCTAATTTAGGCCCTCAAATATTACTCTCTCTCCTACAAAGTATCTAAAGCAGATGGAAAAAAAGTAGTTCGTTAAACCACTTTTGTTAGTTTTATGTTTTGAACATCTAAAAAGAGAGATATATTATTTGAAAAGGAATAGATGGAGTATTTCAACCCAAATTCAAGTACAAATAACAAGCAAATAAAGTATAAAGAAGGAAAGGAGGAAAATACATGTAATGTGTGTCACAATTTCACAGACTACCTGCTATAAACACACTAGGTATTTTCATATACTTTAGAAACCAAGTAGTGGATAGAGTAATACCTGGGATACTAGTTCATTCTATACGACATTCAATAGCATTAGTGTCAATAGAACCATAAATACACAAATAAGAATATTTATCTATGCAGTGTTATGTCAAAAAGGCAAGCCTGGTTATTCTTACACTTAAACATCTCCTTGCTGTAAACAAGTTTTCCTTTTCAAATCAGAGGAGCAAGGCACTGTAGTACATGTTTCCTTCTAGTGTCATCGATCTCTTTAATGATTTTCACCTAGCTCAGTATCATTGAAAAGTTTTTAAAAAAAATAAAAAAAAACAAGGGTGCTATCCGATACTATCCATAAAGGGGATGGTGGGAGACTGGGAGTGTTGATTTTTCTATCAAGTTTCCCATTAATGAAAATGGTACTTGTAGTGATTAAATTAATTAATAATGAAATTGGTTGAAGTGTTAAACTTATTTTGGATCGTAAAGTCAATTTTCACAATTTAAATAATCTGAAAGTGGAGTTTAACCTTTTTTCAAGGATTGTCCATATGGAATTCACAAGATTTAAACCTCAAATCTAAAGTTCCAACCAAGGTTTGAACATTTTACTCACTATTCTAATATTTCATTCAGTGATTAAATTAATAAATCGTTTTATTTTAAGTTTTGTTATGCTATTTTTCTTAAAACCTTCTTTGTCTATATCTCTTGTATTTTCCCCTGAACCCTGTAGTTTGTTTGGTGTATATGATTTGTTGCAAATAATTTCCTCTAGAAATCCTTTTGCGGGAATGATTCTTCTGTACTTGTCTAATAACAATTTTTGAAAATAATTCTATACCTAGGGGACTTAAGAACATTCTGCGGATGCATGTCAAAAAGATCAATTGCTCTGAATGGGAGCTGGTTCCAGTTCCTACAAGGTATATATATTTCTTATTGTATACTTTTCAATGCTGTGAATTAATAATTGGTATTGAGAGATGTGTTTAGCATATTAGTGTTTCTGTGTTTCTTCTGTAATCAAAATTCTTTCTTGATATTTTTCTTTTACTCTCAAGATTACAAGTATGGTAACAATCCTTCTTGTGCTTCTGTTTTTCTGTTATTTGTTTCCACATTATAAATGAAGTTGTCAATGGTTTTCAGCGTAAGGGCAGTAGTTGCTCTGAACCTTCATAGTTATGGAAGCGGAAGAAATCCTTGGGGTAATCTGAAACCAGAATATTTGGAAAAGGTACGGGACTCTTTGCTTCCTTTAGTAATCCGACATTGCTGAATCACATTATTTTTTCTCATCTTTATACCAATCAATATGTTTGTGACACAGGAAAAAATTAATCTTTTTTCTCCTGATGAATCAGGTTCTCTGGAGTTATTTGTTCAAGTGTAAAATATAATATTATATTATTACTACTAGTTTTCTTTGATTCAAAACAAAAAAGAAAACCGCTAGTTTTCTTACTCTAATCATGTTACTGAAATCTGAATTGTACTGTTTTGATTATAACATAATAGCAGCTATTTTTTTTTACTGCTATGAATCATAGTCTAATTGTCTTGACGGTTTCACTGTTGGTCTGAATGTTTAAAAATTCTAAACTTTTTGACTGTAATGGCAATTTTTTTTTTCATTACCCACTGCAGTGGTTGTTAATATATAATGTGCAGGCAATGCCATTATGATGAATATCAAATTTTCCTTGATTATTGAATATTTCCTTCTAAATATAAACTTAAGCTACTTGATTAAATCTTTGGTGGATCGATCCACGTTTTTTTTGGTCTTGGGTTAATGGTTTCTTGATGTAATTTTCTCGTTGTCTCTATTTCCGTTGTATTTTCTTTTTCTCTTGTAATACTTTTTTTTTTCCAATTCTTCGCACATCTTATGCTAGAATAGTATCTTCTAAAATATCTTTCTCTTTGCATTAAAAAAAAAACTACTTGATTAATTTGTTAGTTGTTAGTGAATAAAAGTTTGGCTATCTTTACAAATAAACACTTGTTTAATTTAATTTTAGAGAGGCTTTGTTGAAGCACAAGCTGATGATGGACTTTTGGAAATATTTGGTCTAAAGCAAGGATGGCATGCATCATTTGTGATGGTTGAACTGATCTCTGCAAAGCACATAGCTCAGGTAGCACATTCTTTTTGGTTTTTGCTGAATTTCTTATTTCTCAAATCAACTGTCGAATTAATGAGCTGAGTATCCCCTTGATGCATAGTTGATTGACATATTCTAAAAATCTGAGAAAAAAATCTCACACCTAGTTACCAAAATCAACACTACAGAATCAATTACAATCAAAATCACGTGTATCAAACGCTAATCCAAATTTGAAAATTCAACTTTGGATGTGCACTGATGTTTTTTTTTAAAGAATGTGCATTGATGTTTATCACTCCGTTTGTAGTAATGCCGACCTATAATACCAAACTCTACATAAATGTAATAGCCTTAAATGATTACCACGACATTGTCTCCCTTGATTCTGGAAGCATAATTTGGGATTGCAAAATTAATTGATTTTCAGGCAACAGCTATCCGGTTGGAAGTAAGAGGAGGGGAGTGGAAAGATGCATATATGCAAATGGATGGTGAACCTTGGAAGCAACCATTGAGCAAGGACTTCTCGACATTCGTGGAAATAAGGAGGGAACCTTTCCAGTCACTCATGATTAGTGGAGATTGATTCATTTTTCACAGGTTCATTGTTCTATAGATGAGATTCGTAATGTGTATACCACATCTAATGTAAATTTATAAATGGGCTATGCTTAATAGAAAAAGAAATATTATTTTCAAACATCTTCCCCAATTATCATATCCTGAAAATAGTTTAACTTTGAATTGGGTAATATCACCAACTATTGTATGGTATCTAAGGCTCTATTTGGGAAGTTTGAAGGTAAGGTGAGGGGAGGGTTTGGAAAAAAAAGAAAGGAAGAAGTGGAAAGAATGGAGAACATTGGGAGGGGAGGACTTTAAGGAGTTTAGTTTACTTCATAATACAAAATCCCCCTAATTTGAGGGAAATAAAAAATTATATTGGAGGAGGGTTTTTTTTTTTTTTTTTTTTTTTTTATATTGCAAAGTTAAAATTATATTAATCATGAGTATTCCTTTATCATTCACTACAAAAACATTTTCTCAAAATCTTTGAAATATTTCTCTCTTTTTTCCTCTAATCGCACACCTCCAAAGCCCTCCCCTCTCCTACTAACTTCCAAACAATGCCTAAGGGTCTGATCGGTAGAAAAATGAGAAATCAAAGCAAACGACTGACCCTTATCTTTTAGTGTAGAAATCATGTTACGAATCTAAGGTAAGGGAGAAAGGTTCAACTATGTGTGTAGTATTGTATGACACCCTAAACTCTAAATTTGTCTTCTTAATATTTATACTACTCTTTAGTAACGTTTACATCGGATAAAATGGTGGTTTTGAAATACTTCTCACAAAATGCTTAGGACACATCACATGCATGTCACACACTTGACCCGGTATATACTTTAAAGTCTCAATAAACTAAAGACATAATAGTTCCAACAAACTTGGCAAAGCGGCAAAAAGGTTTCTACATACACCATAGAAATCAACATAATTCACCTCTTTCTCCGACATAATTCGTGGAATGAACATGAATAGAACTCAAACGTAGCAAAGTGGCAAAAACCCCAAAACAAACAAATCTTTTCTTTCTACCTTGTATCTCAATAAAAAAAAAAATGCAAGTCTACCCTACATGAAAAACAAAATCCACAAGTGTCCTACTTTTGGCCAACTCAATTGCACCCCACAACCCCCATTTGCGGGGTAGGGCACCTCACACCCCTAGTTGTGGGGTGCTCTTTTTCTGTTTTTTATGGGGGTGCAACTCCTAGTTGCTAAGTACACCACTCCGTTTTATAGTTTACAATGCTTTCAACACATGCAATAACTTCTATTTTGACACTTTTGCTGACATAATGAGATAATGAGGGACCTATTCATATACTCATAGGAATAAATGTAACAGCCCGATTTTCACTAGATTTATTTTGTTATTTACTTATGTGTGATTATTTGCCTATGTGTGTACTTTAGTCAATTTCGGTGTTAGAAGGGTATTATAGTCATTTTAGACTCAGGGATATTTTGACCATTTTGTGAGCAAGGGTAAATTAGTAATTTCATGGTGAGGATTATTTTTAGTGTTTCAAGTGAGAACCATTATTTTACTAAGTTACTATTCGATAGTGGTAATTAGTTTTGAACCGGTAATTATTCGATAACTTTTAACCGTTAGTGGATAGAAACTTTGGGAGTTAGTTTATAAGTGTAGTGGGCCCATTAAAACATTAAGAGGGTTAAACCCAATTGTGTAGAGACTATATAAGCATTAGTCTTTAAGAAAATTAGGGTTCACAATCATTTTACAAAATTTTGAGAAGAGGTAGAGAGAGAAAGAGCA
>Ga0315915_1005192_pt1 | contig 16266 bp, 4 predicted proteins | sample MpolbnodulesMG_FD_207738 | JGI IMG/M metagenome (GOLD analysis project Ga0315915, IMG submission 207738) | Medicago polymorpha root nodule microbial communities from Los Angeles, California, United States - branched nodules | ecosystem: Host-associated > Plants > Roots > Nodule | place: USA... | reverse complement strand
TCATTAACTACTTAAACATGAAATACCAGTATACTTTAAAATATCATTAATCAAATTGTAATTATCATAATATGATAATAAGAGGAGAAATGAGGAACCTTTTCCAACGTAGAAAACCCATATGAAAACTGCAGCAGAGATGAGATAGAGGAAAAACATTCCAACCTTCTTACGGCCTGCAAACTTGAAGATCCAAAGAAACAATTTTTCTTTCTCTTTCTCCTTAAGCATCTTCTTCAATTTCACACTCTCTCACTCCAACCAAACTCAACAATGTCTTGGAAAATTAAGAGTGAATGAAAATAATAAGAGCTGTGGGCCAAATTAACTGAAATACAGTTATATTATACTTAAAACAGAAAGTGGGTCCCGAGAAAAATTATATTTATATTTTCATGAATTTGGAGGATGAATAATCTAGGGTTTTCTGAAATCTAAGAGTTGGAAGAAATACAGGGATCACAGATTTCAATTCAACTAGTACTCCTAAAAATTAGGCATGATATGAGGTTCTCGTAGGAAATTATATTCATTGAAAATTTATATTTATATTATGGAGATAGGAGGATGCTAAACAATATTTGACATTCCACAAACTCCAACTTCACTTTAAATTTTCTTTCTATTTCACTAGTCGATCTTAGGTCATTTTTTGACCTTAAATATGCATCTTTTTTCTCTTTTCTTTTAATTTAAATAAGTGATTTTCACGTACATCAAAGTGTTTTCCTATGTTATTTTGTTGTAATTTCGTCGTCTGAGTGCAGCGCTGTGTTGTTCGTCGTCTTGCTCGACTTTGTTTGATTTCGTGTCTTGTTGCAGTGTTCGTTTGGTTCTTATTGAAAGATCAACTTCAGATTCAATCAATGATTTGAACGTCAACGTTGCAAATCAATAAACATAGGCATTTTGGTGATTTAGATTTTATCATATTATTTGTATGCATTTTGCCGTTGTATGCTATTAACTTTGGTGTTGTGAGTTTGTTCACAGATTCACCATTTTTAAAGTTTTTAGCGATGTTGATTTTGATGTATTCTATCAATTTAAATGAATGAATATCATTTTATTTTTGTTAAAGAAATAAAAAATATCTGACATTGGTTAAAACTGAAATAAAGTAACACCTTATATTTTTAAAATAAACAAAATATTTATTTATTGATTCTTTAATCAATGTCATTGGGAGTTTGGGACACTAATTAGAAAAACATTTATATGATATGAGGGAAATAATCAAATTAGGAGGGCAAGATTAATAGTTGTATTTTTACTTATACGATAAATTAAAAGTTCAAATGCACTTTTGTTTCACATGTCTTTAAAAGATAAGTTTTGCTTAATTTTTTTTCTCAAGATTTTGATTCCTCATCTAATTTTTTTTATGATGCATATTCAAATCGTTCATGGTCTTTAAAAAAAAAAGATGTTCATTCATGATGTGTTGGCGCTTATTAAACCACAATAAATATATACGTATGTAAAAATATGTTCATTAAATGTTGTCACATCATAAGTAAACAAATAAATAGACCACGCCATCATAAAAATGATCTAAAAATGTGACGAGATCAAAATTCTGAAGAAAGGGAAATTGGGGACAAAAATTGGTTTTTTAAACAATTAAGGAGATAAAAAAAATTACTTTTAGAAATTAGAGAATCAAAAGTGCATTTAAGCCAAAATTAAAATAGAAACATGGTAATGACAATGGAGATAACATATTGGCATTTAAAAGTAGAGAAATCAATAATTAGATAACCGTAAAAAAATATTTACTATATAGAAAGGTGAAAAGTATGTTACTATTGAGAATGAAACCTATTGTGACAAATTTTATTTTTTTGGAGGGAGTAAAATATGATCTCTCACTTTTTAAAAATATATCTATTCTTCGCTTTTTATGAGGGCAAGATTAAAAAGCGGATAAGATTAAAGGTTTAGATGAACGAATTTAAAGATTGAGATGTTAAACTATAATATTTCATATGAAAATCACAGGTTGAGAGAATCAATTCTCATAGATAATAGATGATAGGACGAGTACGAATAATTACCTTTGTTGATTACTTATTTAATTAAATTATGTAGACACATAAATTTTTGTATAATGATTCATATTTGTTGAGTTTATGACTAAGAGGAGGGTTGGAGGTGTTAGAGAGTTAAACCTATGCAACAGCACGATCATAAATTATAAGCAACCAAAATTAGCCAAGATATTTTCACTTGTTTGTTTCTCTATAGATACTACTCACTCTAACTTTCCAAGACCCACCCATTAAAATTGATTCAAAACATTGAGGTAACATTAGCTGACGATGAGATTTACTTTAATAACCAAGTATGTCTCAATCAATGAGATGGTGTTCATTCAAAACATTTTCACTCAACAATGTGTTTCAAAAAATGGGATGGTGTTCATTCACCATGCCATAGCCAAACTCTTAAAAGTAAAGCTTCGATTCAATCACAAGATTCCAACTTAAAGAGTGTGTTTACCAAGCACAACTAAATCTGTTATTTGTAAATCGTTGATATTTGTTTGTTATTCATCAATTCGTTATAGTGAAAATAGGGGTAAATACGAGTATAGATAATGAAGTCACTAGCTACACGGGTAAGACCACGGACTTTGATATATATTTTTTCTAAATGCAATATATGAGCAAATCTCATAAATAAAAATATCAAAAAAATGACAAATAATTTTATTTAGGAACAAATATTATAATAGCCTACGTGTAAACTCACTGTGATCTTTATTTAAGACACAAATATCTCACACGACATGAAAAAATAGTCTTAACACCATGCACACAACTTGACATTTGGGAACCGGTGCAAACGATGTCGTTAACTATTAGCCTGGAAAGAAAAAAAAAAGAGAAACTGATGAGATTTGAGAGAACTGCGTACATTTAAATTCATATTTAAAATTGGTTCTAAAGGGAAAAAAGTAAAATTGATATTCACATTAGAAAGCTGGTTGACAATAGAGTATCAGAAATACTCCTTCAAAAAAAAAATAGAATATTAGAAATACATAAAACATACATTGCACTTGGGTAAATATGGAGCTCTAGTAGTTTAGTGGTAGGATGATACAGGCCCAGGTTCGATTCCTGGCTGGTGCATTTTTATTTTAATTACTGCATTCAAATTTTTTACTTGAGCCTTAATTTCAGTAACGGTATAGACTTTGTAAGTTTTTGATGAACAGATTTTTTTGATTATCATAGACGTCAGATTCTAGCATGCATGGCTTGATTCAATGCATGTTATGTTATTTCATTATCATATGGTTATTGAATGCACATATGATTTGAACTTTTACTGTCATGTACCATCATCGTTGTAAAAGAAAAGTACTCAAACCTAATCTCTACTTACTTATTATGATGACAAACGATAGGATCCATGATACATCTCAATTTATAATATTCATCTCAACAGTATTTGACATTTAAAAAAAATCAAATTAGAAGTCTCAAAAGCCTAATTACATATATTCATTAAGGTTTGTTTGGAAGAAATTAAGGGGAGGGGAGGGGAGGAAGAGAATGTTGGTAAATCATCCACCTCATTGTTTAGAAGAGGAAGATTAGGTTCAACATACTTCAAACTTCGAAGTCCTACCTCAATGTTATTATTTTTTAGTCTTCCATAGTAGGGTTTTGATCCAAGTAAGAAAAAAAAAGTTAATCCAAGTAAGAAAAAAAAAGTTATGCTTTATCTATATACATTTATCTATAGGGCTGTTTCTGAATTATGGTGGCCTAATCGCTAACCTACAATTTGGGCCCTAACTAATAAGTGTGTATATATATATATATATATAATTTGAATTCCTATAGTGTGAAAATAATTTTCATGATATTCAATTCCCTAATATGTCTTTTTCAATTAAAATGTATATGGTTTTAACATTCCCTAATAATTATATATTTTACTTAATGGACCCTTAATTTTATATTTTGGGACCCAAATTTTGAATTTATTTTTTGAAGCCTGGGACGGTCGCCCTCCTTGCCATACCTCAGATATGACCCTGCATTTATTCTTAAGGTTCTCTCATCTCCTTTCCTCCAAACTCCTAAACAAAGTCTAAAGACATGAATTTTAACATTCAAACACATAATTTTGTTGATGTGGTTGTTTGTTTAACACAACTCCCTTGCATGTCGCTTAAGACTAAGGGTGATAAAATGAATGGATTAGATGGTACTAAATGGATCAACACAATCCATTAATAAGGATGGAAAAGACCATTAATACTTTCTCAATTAGAATCTTGTTACATCATGACTTTGTAAATATTCTTCGGTGTTTATCCTTTTGCACACCTTGTGCGGGGTTAACATCGTTGGTTTCGTAATATAATTTCATTTTGATTTGTTAAAAAAAAAGAATCTTGTTACATCGGCTTTGAGAAAACTAATATGATCTGTAGGAGGCACTCCTTAGAAAAAGAAAAAAAAAAGGAGGCTCGTGGAGGAAATTTATAGAAACCCTCGTATTCATAAAAAAAAAAAAAAAAAACACAAAATTTACTTTCTCTAACGGTGTGCCATGTTTGAAGGTTCCAGCCTCTACTACGTATTTAGGAAAATGTTAACGAGTGTTCCCGGAACACTCTTTAAGACCCATAAATAGTAAAAATATTTTTAAAAATACATGTAAGCATTGTCTTGAAAATCGGAATATTTGACTTTTATAAAGAATAATTTTTTATTTTAGAATGCTTAAAGAGTGTCCGGGGGCACTCGTTAACAAGACCCTTAAATTTAATGGGTCGTATTAACTTGTGCTCTTATGGCACATGTTAAGAATTTCATCAATAGCAAATATTTATTATGAAAAATTAATTTTTAATTTTTATAGAAATAAATACACACAATTTTCAATGCACAATTTCTATTTTAGTATCCTTAACATGTGCTCTAATAAAACAAGTTAACATTTCCCACTTTTAATACAAGACACATGGGGATAGAAGTCGATATCACTCCCAAGAATTAGGTTCAAGACAATTTAAATAGCAAATCACATCTCTATGACCAAGAGAAAAATTCTTATCAATAAAAAAAGGTTAAATGTGTTTTTGGTCCATATAAAATTGAGAACTTTTAAGTTTTGTCCTTACTTAATTGAGTAGGGACTAAATAGAGTGCATAAATTTTTTTTAAGGATTAAAAGAACTATTAAAATTAAGTAAGGATTAAACTTAAAAGGTCTCAATTTTATAGGGACGAAAAACATATTTAACCTAAAAAAAAAAGAAAAAAATTATTTAAAAAAATCAAGACGTATATTCAACATTACTGAAAGCTTATTAACTAATTGCACAATTTAAATATGAAATATATGGACACACCAGATATTTGGTATGAGCTAATAATTAGGAATATGCCAATTTGATTCAATTTTAGGATTACAAGTAATAGTAACTAAAGAAAATGATTATTGGTTTTCCCTCTTCTTCCTTTTTTTTGGATATAGTACAATCATGTGGTGATTGGTGCATAAGAAAATGCTTATTAGTTTATATAGTACAACCATGTGGTGATTGGTGCATAAGAAAATGATAATTAGTTTGTATAGTACAATCATGTGGTGATTGGTGCATGTCTTGATAAAGAGTAGTTTATCATTTCTTGGATTTTTAGCAAAACATTATTTTTAAAAAATGGGGAAGGGTAAGTAAATATTAATTAGGTGATGCTAATAGCTATTTTACAAATGTGTTAAGTGACATTTGAATCATATTCATTAAGATTACGTAGTCAAACTTTTATTACTTTGCAGGGGCGGATCCAGACATTGTATTTTGGTATGGCAAAAATATGAAAGAATTTATGAATTAAATTATACGAAAAATAATAAATAATATTATTTGATTCAATACATTTACAATAATAATTGTCTATCGACGAAACAACAAATACAATAGAATTAGAGAAAGAAGTTCTTCCGTCATAAATAGTAAAACCCAAAATTCTGAACAAACACAATTAGAAAAATCCAAAATGCAAGTACAATGCAATAACAAAAATTCATTTCAAATCATGAAGGGAATAAAGCCATAAACATGTCAAGTTTTATTAGTGCTTGACATAAAACGGTGACGAAGTCATGAATTTTTTTTACGTGGGTCACTAAAATAAACTAAAACTATAAGATAGAAACACAAAATTTAAGTTATAATAAACATTACGTTAATTATAAAAAAAAATTGAACTAAAAGCCTTAAATTATTTTTCTACACACTCCAAATAACTTAAAATCATCAATAATAAAAAAAATATTTTATAAATAATTCATCACATAAAAAAATGTATATTTATAATCAAGTATAATAAAAAGAATAAAATATATTTTAGTTTAATAAAAAATATAATATTATTTAAGGATATTTTAAATAAAAAGAAAGATTCCATCAAAAAATAAAGAGAAAAGGAATGTATTTATTTGATAAAAGAAGTTTTTCTATATAAAAAGAATTTGTGCTTTATTTCTACAAAAAGTAGGACATATGAAGAGCAAGGCGACGCAAGTTCACTGCTAGCAAAAAAAAAAAAAAGAGAAACGCAAAACTGCTGATGGAGGGAATCAAACCAGTAACAATGATGAAAATTGTAGTTGTCGATTACCACTGGGACACGCTAGATATGATCTTTAAGGTTGCATAACATAATATTTATCATATATCTTTAAACTATAATAGAGATATATACCTATTAAAAATGGGTAGTAATCTGGTGTGACAGTTGCCACACCATACCTTATGGTGGGTCTGCCCCCGCCTCTTTAACTTTGTAAAACCATTGAATTTATCTATAAAATGATTAGGATTATGAGCTAATAACTAGCAATATGTCAATTTGATTCAATTTTAGGATTACAAGTAATAGTAGCTAAAGAAAATGATTATTAGTTTTCCCTAAAAAAATGATTATTAATTTATATAGTATAATCATGTGGTGATTGGTGCATAAGAAAATGCTTATTAGTTTATATAGTACAATCATGTGGTGATTGGTGCATGTCTTGACAAAGAGTAGTTTATCATTTCTTGGATTTTTAGCAAAACATTTTAAAAATAAAATGGGGAAGGGCAAATAAATATTAATTCGGTGATGCTAACAGCTATTTTACAAATGTGTTAAGTGATATTTAAATCATATTCATTGAAATTACATAGTCAAAGTAGTAACATGTCTGGCTTTAAGTGAAATTAGCTAATCGCTTCATGACAAACATTTGTGATTATAAAATTGAGTAAATTTCATTACCTTTTTATGAGAGATGCTTAAATGACATTATCCTCTCCTCCTATGAAAAAGCTAATAGAGAAAAGAGCAATGCTATTTGATGCGACAAAATAAAGCAAGAAAAAGTTCATGAATTTTCTTATTTGTGTCATGTTTTTTAATACAAAACAGCAAAAGCTGCACAACACCACTAACACTTATTACTTTCTTTACATGTACTTAAATCACTGACAAATAGAAAATGATAGGCTAAATTACACTTTAAATTATTTAATTGTAATAAATGGGTCCTTTAAATTTTTTCGTATTAGGTCATTTTAAGATAATTAATTGTAACAAACTAGTCCTTTAAGATCTTTAAGTTATTTAATTGAAACTTTTAAGCTTCAAACAATTTACATTTTTAAGTACTAAAATTTCCCAAATTGCTACGGTTAAATAACTTAAAGACCTAATTGATACGTTAAAATTTCGTTAACTTAAAGAACATAAGTTACAATTAAATAATTTAAAGGACCTCTGATATAATTTAACAAAAATAATACTTCATCGGGACATCCACCTAATTATAATTGAAATGGTCACACACAAACTAAAAGATTAAGATTAAGGAGGACACACAGTCTAAAAGATCCGGTGGTTGTTTCAAAGGTGAGTGGGGCGGTGATGAACACAAACTAAAGAAAATTCATGAAAGGCCTCTCTTTTTTGACAAGGGCTTCTTTCATCAGCACATTCGTCAATTTCGTGCGTGAGTTTGTCGCACCATCAGGACCGTTTCTATAAAATATGAGGCTCGACTCTCTTTTTAAAATAGGCCTCCTGTAAAATAATAACGGAATTTTTGTATAGTTAAGCTTTTATTAAAAAATCAGAATCAATAGAACTTCTAAAAAAGAAACGAAATAAAAAATTAATAAGTGAAATTTACTGAATGGTGTCGTTTGGATTTGTCACTCCTCCGTTGTGGGAAATGAGAAAACGAATGGTATATGCGGAAAAAAAAAGATTGTTGTGATTCTTTTAATGAAATAGCTTTCCAAATTGACTAATTATACATATTTGGTGGTTTGATAGCATCAGATTTATGTCTAGAAAGGAGAATTAGAGTTTAGAAAAAACTCAAATGTGTACTGAAAAAAGAAAAAGAAATAACATATTTTTTTTATGGGTCTTGTTAACCGGTGCCCCCGAAGCACTAGTTAAACAGTTAAAAGTGGAAAGAAAAAACAAAGTCAACGATAAAAACAACACTTTTTCAAGTTTCAAAAAGTAAAATACACAATTTTTGAGAAAACATTTCCTTATATAATTCCATAACTAGAGCCTCGGAGGCACTGGTTAACATTTCACATTTTTTATTTAAGTGGAGTGTGGATATTAGACATAACTTTTAGAGGTCAGGCTTGGTTGAGCTGCTTGTGCACCCATATAACATTTTCCATGGGAAAAACACACATAAATTTTGATGATAAATATGGGTAAAAATTCTTACTCCAATGAAGGTGGATGCCATTGCGACATTATCTCAATTTTACGATCTTCCGTTCTGATGTTTGTTTCAAAATTTTCAAATGACGCCAGAAGAGTATGAACAAATTAAGGAGCATATATTCTTTGGAAAATATTAAGCCTTGTCATCTATGATGCCCCGATACTTCAAAATAGATGATGTATCGTATCTCCTGCGTATCCTGTATCGATACATATCCGATACTTTCCGATACGTATCAGGAGAGTACCCGAAGATTAAATTTTATTTTTTTAAAAAATAATTATCCGATATTTCCCGATACGTATCAGGAGAGTATCCAATAATTATCCTGCATCGATACCTGCCCCGATATTTCCCAATTAATGTTAATTAAAATAATTTAACTCTTGAGTACTAATGTGTTCTTTTTTGGATATAGTGCTTCTTTTTTGGATCGATATAGTATAACACTAACAATGTTCCTTTTGGATATAGTATATCACTGGTGTTGCTCTTTTTGGGATATATTGTGTATGTAATTGACTAATAATCACTCTCTTAATTGTCAATATTATTTATATTTATGTTGATGTGCTACGAGCCTATGACTGATTTCTTTTGTTTGTCAATATATTTGCATATTAAAAGAAATGGCTATAATTATATTGTACATTTTATTATATAATTTTTTTTATTAACGTATCTCAACCGTATCGTATCTTGATTTTTGAAATTTTTCCGTATCAGTGCAGTATCGTATCCGTATCGTATCTCGTATCCGGGCTTCACAGCTTGCCACTGTATAGGACATTATCCTTCTCCTTAAAATTTGCACATATAATTAATTTAACCCTTGCCATATTTAGGACTATTTTAAGTTGAAAACAAGAATTGATTACACTAGTTCCAATGCAATATTATTATTATTGCTTCCTTAACAAATGTTCCGAAGAAGCCGCTTAGCATTTCTTTCGAATAAAGAAATGTCAGTTGAAGAGAGATTACACTAAAGACATTCAAATTCTCCGATAAAAGTACTTGAAACTGAGAAACAATTTGCACATGAAATTAATTTAAAATAAAATAAAGATAAACCAGCTCCCATATTTATCTGTTGTTGTTCTGTAGGAGAAAAAATCAGCTCCTATTCACATTTGGTGATATTTTTTATTCATAATTTTATATTAAGGCTCTGTTGGGTGAGATCAACTTTAAACTTATAGCGAATAGTTTATAAATTATAAGTTTATATGATCAAATAGATAGATATGTTTCGGTAACAACTTTTTTTTTTGAGTTTATAACATTACTTTAATAGTTTATAGCGATTTTTAGTAAATAGTATGTTTGAACTTATAGCTTATAATTTTTTATTCTTTAAAAAAAAAAAGCTTATAAATTGTTGTGTCAATATCATTTTTTTTTTATGATCTTGAAAAAGTTTAATATTAATTAAAAATGTCATTTTATATTTATTCGATAACTCATTCATTAATTTTATCAAACACTATAAATTTAATTATCTACTATGGGTATTGATTTAGGACCTGAAAGTGTGCTCCTCTGCGAGGTTTCAGGTTCGATTCTTCCCAATATCAATTTAGGTGGGTTAATTTAACTTCTTCAAAAAAAAATTTATAAAAAAAAAACTAATTTATCCACCATCACCTATGTTATCAACTATTGCCACATTTGACCAAAAGGTGACCCAAGAACGCTTAGATGAGATGACACAAGTTTGTTCTAGCTTAACCAAGGTCCTGATTTCAAATCCAACCTTATTCATGCAGCACTGTTAAAACTTTTAGGGAGAACTTGCCGCTCATTTGAACCCCACAATGTTTGAGAGATTAGTCTCTGCGATTGCACACGGAAGATACCCGATTTACGACAAAAATTCGGACCAAAAGGTGCATACAAATATTTTAAACTAACACGAGGGACTCTGCTCAGCAAACGCCAGAAACTTCATCCTCTAACAGAAAACTACCCTGGCATGATTCTTGAGAGTCCCATTCTTCCACGTTTAAAGCCTCAAGTGAACACGACTCAAGGATTAAGAATAAGACTAAAATATTGATTTTGACAGCCATCAGACTGTATTAATTATTAAATAATAGCCACATGGATCAGATATAAATTATAAATCATTAATCAAATCAAACATGACAAAAACAAGGAAAACAATCTATGGTAGATAAATGTTGGTCCCTTTTGTGAATACGCGGCGTACCATCGTCAATTTGTCCAACTAATATTATCCAATTATTGCAAAGAAGTCCACACTCTCTCCCCTAAAAAAAAGGTCCACACTCTCTGCCTTGAGAAAAAATAAATAATGCACAAACACTAATACTAAAAAAGATTTACAAGATCATTCTATTAGTTTTATAAGGTCATTCGATTATATCCTATAATTATAATAACAGTTTTATAATTGTAAAAAGAGATATTTTGTTGTATTAAATTACTAAACATATGTTAAAATATAGACAACATAAACTCCTTTACGTTATTCAAAATATCATATTGTAGAGTGTTATGGTGTCTGTACACCACTACCTTTTATTTGCATAAACATATAAGTTTCTTTTTATATTTACTCTCCGGTTCTCATTAAGAAGAGACTTTGTCAATTTGAAGTTCGGTAGAAAGATAAGTAAAATCAAATAAAGAATATAAATTTTTGTTATGTTATTGTTGACGAGAAAGGAATGAAGTTGATGACATATCATACATGCTTGTTATTTTTTATTTTTATTTTTTATGTTAAACCTTCGGTTATCAGAAAAAGAGACCTTGATAATCTATGGTTTGAACTCAAATAAGTAAAATCAAAAAAAAAATCTTTGTTACATTACTAATCACCAGATATGAATGAAGATCATACATGCTTATTTATTTATTTAGTGAGATTGGTTGTTGGGTTGTGACTCCAACAGGTATCATGGACAATGTTTTGTTCACTTCACCACAATGGCTAATTTTGTGGGCGAAAAATAATACATCTGTCGAAAATTTCTCAAATTTGAAGTGTAGATGGCTAACCTTGTTATACCATATCAGAAACATAGTAAATATCACAATACTTAGGTACATATTTTTAATATTTTTCGTATGTTTTTTCATAAAAAATATTCATAAATACTAAATATTTCTGAAATCCAAAAAATTCTTAAAGTTTGTTATACGCATAAAATATGGATTTTGTGTGAAGAATCACACAAAAGCCGGTTAAAATAATGCACTTAAGTTTTATCCAAGCTTTATCCTAATAAATGCTCGTGTAATCTTTTTTGAAAGGATTACTCTTGTAATTTTGTTGTAAATATGCTTATAATGTATGTTTTTGAGTCTAGTTCAACATACAAAATGTATTGGAATATTCCCGAATATTGAAATAAATAAATCGTACAAACAGCACTTTTTTATACTAAGAAATTTTACCAAAAGTTTAATTATAGAAATGTAATTAATTTTAGAGTTAAATAAGTTTTTCGTCCCTATAAATATTACGAATTTTAATGTTAGTCCCTATAAAATTAAACAGAATGTTTTCATCTTCACAAAAAATTTTATTTTGTTTTTGGTCCTTAATGAATATAATTTTAACGTGTTTTTGACATTTTTTGAACATAATATGAATATATAAATGTCGAATATAATAAACGGACATAATATGGATACAATTTGAACATAAAAGAGATATAATTTTGCCATTTATATGAACATAAGATGACCATTAAGAATGAAAAACAAAATAAAACATTTTGTGAAGATGAAAACATTCAGTTTAATTTTTTAAGGACTTAAATCAAAATTCGCTATATTTTATTTAACCCTTAATTTTAATATTGGACTAAGACAAAACGATAAAAGTAATTAAACCCCACCGATATGAACAGGATAAGACTAAAAGGAGGATGCAAAGCTGGTTCTTCAAAATCCAAGTCCACACAAGTGGATTAATTAGGATGGGTTTGGTTGGAAGAAATAATTGCATTCTACCAAATGACGTGGATCCATGCTGTAGCCTAATATGTTATTACCATAAACTACTAAATTTCTCTCGAATCTACTTTAATCAAATTGAATATGATGATTATGTTCTCATCATATATCTCAATCTCAATTATTATAAATCTTAATCAACAACCAAATGGGCCCTCACCAACACATGTTGTATCAAAATCACTCACTCTTCTTACATATGCGCGGCGATTAGAGAGAGATTGTCCCACCTTACATTTTTTTCTTGTATAAAAACAGATTCATTCTTCATTCTATTTTCCACACACAACACAGCATTAGAGTCAAACATAATCATGGGTGCAACCTCTTTAGCACGAGTGACTAGGTATTTGCCAGCTGGTTTTCGAAGAGAATTGTCTAGGCAAAAACTGCAGCAATATGCAGACACGAGTCTTGGTGATGTTGAGTTTGAATTTCTTGATGATTGTGATGTGGGTTTAGGTAATAGTTCAAGCAGTGATGAGTTTCATGATAATCATATGGAGTTAGATATTGAAGATGATGAGGATAAATCTAATGAGAGGGTTAATGAAGGTTGTAACAATGAGGAGAATAGAAGAAATTTTTGGGACAACCAACTTCAGCTTTTGCAGGTAATTAATCAATTGATTCATAATCTATATGTATTAATTGTGTTTATATTTTCTTAATCAATTTTGAGGTTTAGTTTTGTGTTGTGTTGACAAAATTGGTTTTGATTTTGTGCAGACAAACCTATATAGAACAAGTTCTGTTGAAATAAGCATAAGGAATGCAACGAAAGAAGCAATTGAGGAAATAGATAGATCAAAATTAGAGTGTAGTTGTAGCAGACAGAATTGTGCAGCCAGATCATGTCCAAACTGTTTTATGAGACAAGTCTCTAGCCACCTTCAAAATGCTGGTTTTAACAGTGCCATTTGTAATACTAAATGGACAAGTTCACATAATCTTCCATCAGGTAATTTTATTTAATTAGTAATTTTTTCACATACTCTCTCTTTTGAAAGTATAACACTTTTTCTTTTAATAATCAACAAACTTGTCCTTATGACCTATTTTGTTGACTTTAAAGTCCCTTTTATATCACTAAAATATTTTACCTTTTTCTGTAGCGCTATTATTAATCAGGATCATTATCTATATTGACAAGAATGTATTAGGTATTATATTAGGTGTGTGTATTTGAAAAGCAACAGGATCTCTTATAAAAAATTAAGGTGTTATGTTGTGTGGTTGCTATAAACAATAACAAAAAATTAAGGTGTTAGGTAGTAAAAGCAAATTGAAATCAAATTTCTGCTTATGTAAAACACATTTATAATTAACAAATAAATTTAAGAATAATAAGCTTCAAGAAATTAATATGTACCGAAAGCTAACAATTATATATGCCATTATAACTATGCAGGGGAACATACATTTTTGGATGTGATACATAGTACAAGCAAAGAGAAAGGAGACATTAGAGTGATCATAGAACTAAACTTTCGAGCGCAATTTGAGATGGGAAAAGCAAGTGAGGATTATAACCGTCTTGTGAAGAAACTTCCTGAGGTTTATGTAGGAAAAGCAGAGAGATTAAGCAACATAATCAAGATTATGTGTATGGCAGCTAAAAGGTGTTTGAAGGAAAACAAAATGCACATGGGACCATGGAGAAAACATAAATACATGCAAGCTAAGTGGTTAGGTCCATTTAAAAGGAACTCTTCAACAGATTCAATTTCATTGGGATTTTTTGAGAGGATTAATCCAAAGCATAAGCCAAAGGCATCAATGTTAACTGTTGACTTATTAGAGAATATTCCTAATATGCATACTGCTGTTGAAGTTGTGTAAATTGTTATTATTGGCCAAGGTGGAAATATAGTTAATTAGTTTTTTCTTTATTTTTTGGAAATTGATAGATGTAGCGAGAAAAGTATCACGAAAATATCTCGATAGTATAATTATTCAACACTTTCCTTAATTACACCTCATTGTCTCTCTTGATTTCCGGCCAATAACAAATTTAATTGGCTGAAATCTTTTCTTGAACAGTTGTTGATAAAAACTCTAGAGAAATAGCAACGCTCTTATTTTTTTAGTGAGAAAGATGTAAATCGAATAGGGTTTCACAAGTGTGTAAAAATAATTCATAGCAATTCATAGATTTTTTAAAAGGAAAATATATGTAAATATATATTACAAAGGTCTCCAAAAAGATTGGAAAATACACCAAAAACAAAGACCACAAAAACACCAACAAGCAAGTTAGCAGCTACTTCACTCTGCAAAAGAGAGAGACACAAAAAAAAACACCTGGATAGCTAGACGACATGAGGAAGAACCGCAACGCTGCCCCCTCCGCTACCCACCGACCTGCATCACAGGATGGGATGCATCTCCCACTCGGAGAAGGAGCACGGGTTAGCAGGGCATTTTTCAAGGAACCATTTTCAGGAGAAGACCTTCGCCCTCTCGACCACTAGCTCGACTAAGGTAGAGCCACCAACAAAGATAATATCATTCCATCAGTTCCAGCTAGACCACACGACAACGTACCAAATTAAAATCAAACCCAGAAACACCCGCATACCCACTCCTGGACCAAGAAAGTAGTCAAAACTAAACAAGAACCCTAGGAGAAACCCACTCCAACCCTAACCACCCAGTTATAGAATAACATACCGACAAAAGATGAGCGCAAGACATAAGCAGATGGTCGGTATACTTCTCCCCCTCACCACAGAAAGCACATGCTGACCCTCCCGAGCTCAATAAAGCCTCATTCCTAAGGAGATTAAGTTTGGTGGGAGCACGATCTTGAAGGATCTTCCAAGAGAAGACAACCACCTTGGAAGGAGCCCACGACTTCCACACCCGAGCTAGAGTCCGAACAATCCCCTAGACGGGGTCCCAAATCAGAGACTTCACAAGCATATTTCACAGAGTACTGATAACCAGAGTTAAGCCTCCACTGCCAGGAAGAAATACATAGACTTGTAAGCTGCTCAAATTTTCAAGATCAAATAAGACATATACTGTAAATATTTTTGTTGATTGATAAGCTGGCATTTGATTTGAGAAATATAAAGTTAATTGATAAGGAGTAGCAGTTTGTTACTTTGTTCTGTTCTACTTGTTTTTACCTTCTCAGGTAAAACTAAAGATATATATCACTTTCCTTTTGTTCAGTCTTTCAGTAATAAAAATGCAAGAAAAGACTAAATATGAGTTGGTCAAAGTAGTAAGGAACTTGAATATCTTCAATGTAAAAAGCCTACATATCAATTTTACTCTCATATATGTTATAAAGAGAACTAAGAATGAACCTGTAACAACCTATTTCTGCATTGGTTTGCTATTCAAACCATTAATATTAATTACAATGGACCTAGTGTACTACAAAAGTCAGGACACTCAGAATATACATGTAAATTTTGGTTTATGCACAAAACCACTACTATGATGTGCAGGACTAAGCTTGTGAATCCAATGAAGAAGCCCTTTTTTATGATCTTG
>Ga0315915_1005190_pt1 | contig 16278 bp, 19 predicted proteins | sample MpolbnodulesMG_FD_207738 | JGI IMG/M metagenome (GOLD analysis project Ga0315915, IMG submission 207738) | Medicago polymorpha root nodule microbial communities from Los Angeles, California, United States - branched nodules | ecosystem: Host-associated > Plants > Roots > Nodule | place: USA... | reverse complement strand
TGAATAACTTTGGAAGCGATGTTCTAGTTCGTTAACCCTAAGTCTTAACTCTCAACTTCCTATCTCTAGTTTCATATGTTGAGTTAATCACAATTACTATGTCCGGTTCAATAGCTAGGGTCAGTAGTCAATTGAAACCTAAATTCAATTCAAGCAATCGATAGAAGCTAGTGTTAATAGTCATACACACGATATTAAGAAAAGCATTAAGCAAGAATAATTATGAATAAAGACTAAATTATATTGATAACAATAGAGTCAAAAACTACATGGATTCACAGATACAATAGATTCATCTTGGCTTAATCAACAAGAAAATTTAGCTCGACATGATCAAATAAATAAACAACATAGTAAAGAAAATAAACCGATAGAGTTCCGTCGTTGCTGACTTTGCTCCTCAATTCCTTCTCAATGGCTACTGTTGATGTTTCTTTTCATATCCATGTGCCTCACTTCTTGTCTCGTGATGCGTGTCTTTTTCCAAACCAAAGTGATATTGCCGCCTGCTATTCCAAAACTGCAAAATGTGAATGAATGGTAAAGTGTGTGGCTTCCACATATATAGCCGCTTGAAACCTACTTTCCTCCCAATTTTCTTCTTCACCGTGTTCCATTTTTTACTTGCTGCCTTCCAATTTTCTTGGGTCAACACACAATGGATCAAAGGCCCATCATATTTTCTTCTATTAGCACTCGCCACCAAATCACCTTTTGTTGTGAGAAACAATAAGCAATTCTTCCTTATTTGACTCAATAAATCAAAAACGAAACGTTATTTAAAATGACTCTAAATTAAATACTAAACTAATAAAAATAGACTAAAACTTAATTAAAAAGACTCTAAAAATGTGATATAACGGATTGTCGTCACTAGACATTATGCACTAGGAACTTAAAGATGAATGAGGCATAGACATTCATGTCACAATAAGAAGCTTTGTGTGCCTTTCCAGCCGCACTCTTTCCATACCTCTTTCCCTTAATGAGTATCTCATCCTGGATCTTACCATGATCCCAATCATTTTTGTCTTGGCATAGTAGCACTATTGCACCTGATCAGGTTCATATGGTTCAGGGAAGGTAAAGTGGTTACCAAGGTATTCATTTATGGCATCCCGGTCAAAACGGATGGTTTTCCCCCCTCATAAAGGTGGTATAAGATAAGCTTTTGTCTTTGTCGGTCCCCTCGGGTAAGGCATTAGCATAAAACTCTCTTAAAATGTCTAAGTTGATGTTGGTGTGAAGGTTAAGCAGGGTCTGCCACTTTCGACGCACTAAGATTGCCAAAATCCCACTCCATTTGCCCTTGAGGTTTATGGTGAAGACCTTATCGTGCCAGGTGCCTCTCTTCTCTTGTTGGAGGAACCTTGCATAGGTTTCTGCGAGACTGAAGCGGGTTTCGTCATAGTTCCTGGGTGGAGGTGGTGGGTATGACCCGGAGGATGTGGTTGGGGGGTTCTTTCTCTTAGAGCCAGTTGTGCCTTTAGGCGCCATCTGCAAATCAGCCAGAAAATTCCAACTTACATCATAGAAACAATTAGAATAAGTATGTAATAGAATGGGTTAAGGCAGATTGGAAAAAAATTCACGGTTCTAGGAAACTCGCTTTGAACTCGCTTAAGCGAGCATTCGAAGAAAATTTGGGTTTCCCATATGAATGCTCGCTTAAATGAGAATACGTGGCTCTGAGCGAGTTGCAACAGACCTGTGCAAATCAACATTTTTCCAACAATTTTCAACAGCTTTCAACACATTTTCAACCCTAAATCTCTACAAACTCATTAGTGATCTATAAAGGAACTAAAATCACAACTTTTGCCAAAAAATCATTCAAAACCCTTATTTTTCAAAGTTTATAAAATGGGTGAGATTTTCCAAAAAGTGAATGTTCATGGCATTTGAGTTGTGATGCTTGTTCATTTTCATCATTATAGATCCTATTAAGCATAATCTCTAACAATCAAAGTTCTCTAACCCTAGTCCTAACAATTTCTAAAAATGATAACATTGTTTTCACGGACTTGCAATGCTCCTTTGGATTAGTTTGTGTGTTGGTGGTGAAGTCTCGTCCTTGTTAGGTGGCTTGTGCTAATTGTTGTTCCATTTGACCGACTTATGTTTCAAGATTCTTGATGGATGCGTCGGTGTTCTTTTGATTGGCCATGGACAATTGCATGAATTGATTCAATGTTTAATCCATACTTTGAGAACGGTTTTGTCGTGGCGGATATTGATTAAAATTGTGGTATGGTTGTTGTTGATTTGATGGCCCCGCATTTGGCCTCCATGGTTGGCCATATTGATTGAAATTGGTGTGATTCCCTCATTGAAAGTTGTTGCTGTTACCCGGATATCTCTCTTAGTTTGAATTTCTCGGATATTGCCCTTGATTAGAATTTTCTGAATATTGCCCTTGGTATTGACTTGGCCTTCGTTGATTTCCCACAAAGTTTACTTCTTCTTCATCTGGTGGTGGACAATAACATGTGGGGTGTTTTCCTGAACATAACTCACAAAAGTTTACTTGTGGGTGCCTCCTCTCGTTTAGAAGTTGTTCTTTGATTTGGTTTGGCAAATTTTTCATCTCTTCTGTTAGGTTTTTAGATATGTGTTGGCTGCATTTTGTTAAAAGTTTAGTTATAGCAAGATGTCAGAAATAATGTCTTAACATGTTGGTATGACATCAAAATGTGTCTTGATTCGCTTCTTGGAGATTCGCTATTAATTGTGAAGATTTTCATATAATATCTAGAAATTTGTATCATGGGAAGAGTTGACCGAGTTAGCATGGTTCTAGAAACAGGAGAAGGTGGTTTGTGCTTATCTTAGTCCTTTAGAATGTTGTTGAAACATTTAAGGAAACATCTGACGTGCTTCAAATATCTTGTGCTGAAATATCAAGATTTCAACTGATCTTTAGCAAAGGCTTGGGCATCACACCTATTCTGCATTCAGGCTATTTAAACAGAGACAAAAGACCTAATTACTCACTGAAGCTGCAATTTAATAGAGATCTATTTAGGGTTTAAGTCTTTGTAATTTGTGAGCCACTTCGGTATCATATTGATGCTAGAGTTGGACTGTCTTTGATTTGTAATTTTCAATCACTCATAAGCTTTAAAGCAAGAGTAAATTATACCTTTCACAGAGTGTGCCTCCATCATTTTTTATTAATAGGACGGTCACTAGTCTGTGACTAAGAGGAAGTGGGTGGGGGATCTCTCATATCTAGGACTAGAGAGAGTCTTAGGTAGAAGTTTCACGGGTAGTGATTAAGTGAGAAGCTAGTAGACCAAGGGTTTTATGTATGCTTTGAATTGATACTACATTAGTGAATTTCCTTCCTAGCTTGGTAGCCCCCAAACGTAGGTGAAGTTTCACTGAACTAGGTTAACAAACACCTTGTGTCGTTTACTTCTTGTATATCTCTTATTGTTTGTTGACAAAGTTATTATGAAGTTTTGACATCGTTCTTGACACTCGTCGGGACATCACACATAACATCTTGTCTGAGTGCTGGAATTTCAATTGGCATCAGATCAGACACCCTGTTCTATTTCTGGGTGAGCTCTGGGGAAATTTTTTGGCGCTATGGAAAAAGAAGGAGGACAAGGTAATACACCACCTGTTTTGGATGGGTCCAACTATGATTACTGGAAAGTGCACACGATAGCTTTCCTTAAGTCTGTTGATAATAGAACGTGGAAAGATATTCTAAAGGGCTGAGATCATCCTCTAACTAAGGATAAAGATGGTAATGATACGACTGAGCTGAAGCCTGGAGAAGACTGGTCAAAGGAAGATGATGATCTTGCTCTTGGAAACTCCAAAGCCTTGAATGCCTTGTTCAATGGGGTTGACAAAAACATATTCAGACTAATAAGCAATTGTACTATAGCCAAGAATGCTTGGGACATCTTGACAACCACTCATGAAGGTACTTCAAAGGTTAAGATGTCAAAACTGCAGCTAATCACCACCAAGTTTGAGAATCTCAAAATGGGAGATGATGAATCTATTCTTGATTTTCACATGAACATTATTGAACTTGAAAACACATCTGGTGCTTTGGGAGAAAGGATGTCTGAAGAAAAGCTAGTAAGGAAGATCCTGAGATCTCTTTCTAAAAGGTTTAACATGAAAGTAATTGTCATTGAAGAAGCCCGAGATATAAAGAATATGAAAGTAGAAGAACTCATTGGGTCCCTTCAAACTTATGAGATGGAAACCTGTGATCACATTGAAGAAAGAAGGAAAGGGATTGCCTTGCAGTCAAACACCTATATTAATCAAACTAAAGATAACTTAGAAACTGATGAAGAAGTATTGGAAGCCTTAGCACTCATTGGAAGGCAGTTCAACAATATTCTCAAGAAAATAAACAGAAGGCGGGGTCTCATGTCAGAAACATTCCATCTAAAATCAATAATGGATCTCCATGAAAAGAGAGAATTGATTATAGAATGAATCAAGGAAAAGGTGCTCAGTGTCATGCATGTGAGGGTTTTGGTCATGTTAGAACCGGATGTCCGAATTACTTCAAGAATCAAAGGAAAGGCTTGTCAGTAACCTGGTCTGACGATGATTTAGCTAAACCTGAACATGAAAATCTGAATCATGTGACATCTTTGACTGGAAGGTACGAACCTAAGGAGGAGTGTGAAAGTGAAGGAGTTTCCAATAAAGAATTAGCTAACTCATACAAGTAACTTTACACCAGAAGTGAAGAACTAATCAAGACTAGAGATAAGAACAAGAGGATTATCACCCAATTGCAAAAAGAGAAGACCAAATTAGGGTCAACCAATACTGATCTTCAAAATGAGGTAATTCTTCTATCCTTTAAACTTGACAGCAAGACAAAGACCATTAGAATGTTGAATAGTGGGTTTGATACTCTTGATGAGATACTGCTGGTTGGGAAAAATGCTGGAAATGTCAAAGGAATAGGGTTCAATTACAAAAATCTGAACAAGCAAGAAAAAACCCATGTCACTAAGTTTGTACCCTCTAAGACAAAGTAGGATGTCACAATTTCCAACAAAAATGGTCACAATTTCAGAATAATGCCAAATTTACCCCTTGGAAATGTCAGTACTGCAATAAAAATGGTCACATAAAACCTTACTGTTACCAATTGTATGGGTTTCCAAAAGGCCTAAACTATTCCAGAAGAAATCATGTAACTAGGAAGGCTTGGGTAGTCAAGAAGACTGAAACAACTCATATAGCACATACATCTTTCAGAGCTTCCTCTACAGAAGATTGGTACTTTGATAGTGGATGATCCAAACATGTGACTGGTGTCAAAAGCTACTTAGAAGATATTCGATCTCATTTAACTAGTTTTGTCACTTTTGGTGATGGAGCAAAGGGAGAAATCTTAGGGATTGGTAAGTTCGCCTGTACTGGACTACCTAAACTTGATGATGTTCTCCTAGTTAAAGGATTGACTGCAAATTTGATCAGCATCAGTCAATTATGTGATCAAGGTTTAAAAGTTAACTTCACAAAATTAAAGTGCTTGGTCACAAATGAGCAGAATGAAGTCATCATGAAAGGAACAAGGTCAATGGATAACTACTATGGTTGCCCAAAGAAACTGAAGAATCTTCCACATGTCTAATGACCAAGGATGAAGAAGTCAAACTATGGCACCCGAAATTTGGTCATCTAAATCTTAAGGCATGAAAAGGATCGTGATTGAAGACACTATCAGAAGTCTTCCAAAACTTGAGATAGAAGAAGGAAAGATTTGTGGAGAATGTCAGATTGGAAAGCAAATCACAATGTCATACCCAAGGTTGCAACATCAGACCACGACAAGAGTTCTTGAACTTCTTCATATGGACTTGATGGGTCCAATGCAAGTAGAAAGCCTTGGTGGTAAGAGATATGCATTTGTATTCGTAGACGGCTATTCAAGATTTACATGGATAATCTTTATTAAAGAAAAAACGGATACCTTTGAGGAATTCAAGGATATCTGTCACAGACTTCAAAGAGAAAAGGGTACAAGTATCATTAAAATTAGAAGTGATCATAGTAAGGAATTTGAGAATGCCAAATTTTTTTACTTTTGCTCCTCAAAAGTAAATAGTCATGAATTTTCTTCTCTTATCACTCCTCAACAAAACAGAGTTATTGAACGAAAGAACATGACCCTTTAATAATCCGCGAGAGTAATGCTACATGCAAAGAAACTTCCTATCACTTTTGGGCTGAAGCCATGAACACTGCATGTTACATTCAAAATCGTGTCACCTTGAGAACTAGCACAACATCAACTCTGTACGAATTGTGGAAAGGGAGAAAACCTATTGTTAAATATTTCCATGTCTTTGGAAGTAAATGCTACATACTAACTCAAAGAGAACAAAGAAGGAAGATGGATCCGAAGAGTGATGAAGAAATCTTTCTTGGTTACTCTACGAAAAGTAGAGCATATATGGTGGTTAATTCAAGAACAAAAGTCATGATGGAATCTATCAATGTCATTGTTGATGACTCTCAGGAAAATAAGCCAAATGTTCAAAAGGATGTTGGAACATCATATCTTCAGAATGATGATTCTGGTATGGAAGAGGAAACTGCACCGAGTAATGAAGATATCGAAACTGAAGTGGACGATCCTTAAATCAGGAAAGGACCATCTATTAGAATTTAAAAGAATCATCCCAAGGATCTGATCATTGGAAATCTTGATCAAGGAATTACAACCAGGTATAGAGAAGTAATATCCAACTCATACTTTGTCTAAAAAATTGAACCTAAAAATGTTAAAGAAGCCCTTACTGACGAATTTTGGATAAATGATATGCAAGAAGAATTGAATCAGTTTAAAAGAAATGAAGTGTGGGAGCTTGTTCAAAGACCTAAAAATGTAAATGTCATTGGGACAAAATGGATTTTCAAGAACAAATCTGATGAAGAGGTTGTTGTTACAAGAAACAAAGATAGACTAGTGGCTCAGGGATACACTCAAATTGAAGGTGTAAACTTTGATGAAACCTTTGCTCCAGTTGCCCGCCTAGAATCAATCAGACTACCACCAGGTGTGGCATGCATGCTAAAGTTTAAGCTTTTTCAAATGGATGTTAAGAGTGCATTTCTAAATGGCTACCTAAATGAAGAAGTGTATGTTGAACAACTAAAAAGATTTATCGATCCTTCCTTTCGATAACATGTGTACAAATTGAGAAAAGCGTTGTATGGGCTGAAACAAACAGCAAGAGTATGGTACAAAAGGCTAACATAATTCCTAGTCAAAAATGGATATAGAAAATGAGGAATTGACAAGACTCTTTTTGTTAAGAATGAAGATGGCAGAATAATGATAGCTTAAATATATGTTGATGACATTGTGTTTGGCGGAATGTCAACCCAGATGCTCCAATATTTTGTCAAACAAATGCAATCTGAATTTGAGATGAGCCTAGTTGGAGAACTGACCTACTTTCTTGGCTTACAAGTCAAACAAATGGAAGACACCATTTTTTTTTGTCTTAATCATATATGCCAAAAGCATTGTTAAGAAGTTTGGTCTGGATGGTGCTAGTCGTAAGAGAACACCTGCTGCAACACACTTTAAGCTAACCAAAGATGAAAAAGGTGAAAATGTTGATTAAAGCCTTTATAGAAGTATGATAGGAAGTCTATTATATCTTACAATCATCAGACCTGACATCACCTTTGCATTTGGGGTATGTGCTAGATATCAAGCTTAACCTAAGATGATTCATCTCATTCAAGTGAAAAGAATTTTAAAATATGTCAGTTGCACCAGTGAGTATGGAATGATGTATTCAGATATTGTGATGCAGACTGGACAGGTAGTGCAGAAGATAGAAAAAAGCACCTCTAGAGGATGTTTCTTTCTAGGAAATAAACTTATCTCTTGGTTTAACAAAAAAGCAAAACAGTGTGTTCCTATCCACCGCAGAAGATGAATACATTGCAGCAGGAAGTAGTTGCTCTCCATTAGTTTGGATGAAGCAAATGTTAACAAAATATAATGTTAAGCAGTATGTCATGACATTGTATTGCGATAATCTGAGTGCTATCAACATAACCAAAAATCCCATTCAACAAAGCAAGACAAAGCACATCGATATTCGTCATTACTTTATTAGAGATCTAGTGGAAGATAAAGTAGTCACTCTTGAGCATGTAGCAACTGGAAAAAAACTTGCAGATATCTTTACTAAAGCTTTGGATGCAAATTAGTTTGAGAAACTAATGGGCAAATTGGGAATTTGTGTCTTTGAAGCAAGGGAAGTACTATACTATTTTCTCTCCATCTCTCACAATGAAGTTTGTTGACCAAAAAGAAAAACCATAAAAGGCCTTGGAAACCACTCCAAGAAAGGGCTCTACCTCCTCTGAATCTCGTTCTAACCGTAAAGAAGGTTCATCACAGATCATCACTGATGTTGTCCCTGTCACTGCTGTCCCTAGTCGAATCCCAACAAAAAGCATAACAAAATCCTCAATCATAGAAAGAGGTACTCCCCTGTCTGTAAGCAAGGCTTCCACTCCATCTGTATCTGGTCCAGAACTCTCAAACATTGCCAAATATGTTGATCCTAATAGTGTCATAAAGAAACCACACGGTAAGTTCAGTCTTTATATTGATCACATTGTTTCTAACTCTGCAACACTTGTACAGCCTAGTCCTGATGAAATAAAAGGTCAATCCATCGATGATTAGTCAATCTCAAAGGATGACAACACAGAGGTTGTAATGATCCCTGTTGATACTATTACAAACCCTAACTAACATAATGTTGTACCGAATGTTGTGATATCCTTAGCACAAACTACTGATATTCCTCATGCAACCAATCCATCTGAACTCGATGAGAAGTCTGAAGAGGAATCATATGCTTAAGAGAAAAAGGACTCCTCAGATAGTGATGAGGAAGAGGGGTCTGAAAATAAGCTGGATGGCTCTGAGAATGAGGAAGAAAAAGATGAATCTGATGAAAAGATTGTATCTGCGAATAGCTCAGAAGATTAAAAGGAAAGTATGTCCATTGATAATGATAAGGATACTGAAGATGCAGTGAATCTGAGTGAAGCAGATGAAATACCGCTGGAGAGCATGATTGTTGCTGAAAGTTTGAAATATAGGAAGGACAAGTCTATCGTTGTTGGGAGTCAACCCACTAAGGATACCAAAAAGAAGGTGATCGTGGGACCTGCTAAAACCGGAGTAAGGTCATCTCTCCAAAAGCAAAGGAAATGTCTCAGAAAAGGAAGGAAGTACCCTCCACAGATTTTGAGTATGATGTCGAAGAGGATGCTCTAAGCATCATGCCACTAGCTAAAAGAAGAATGTTTGGGATGAAGATTCCAGCAAGTGTACCTGAGACACCTACATATAACATATCCTTCCATCATGGTGCCAACACTCTTAAGTGGAAGTACATATGTCAAAGGAGATTGGCATTAGAAAGAGAATTGGGAAAGAATGCACTTGAGTGCGAGCAAATCATGGAACTCATTAATGAAGCTAAATTAAGAAGAAGTGTAAGTAGCTTTTGCAATTGTTATGAAATGTTGGTGAAAGAATTCATAGTCAACATTCCTAAGGATTATGATAATCCCCTAAGCAGTGAGTATATGAAGGTATTTTTCCGAGGAAAGTGTGCAGAATTCTCCTCTGAGATAATTAATAGATTTTTAGGCAGGAGTGAGGAAGAACATGTTGAGGTGGAAATCACGGATAATGATATTTGCAAGGAAATTACAGCAAATCAAGTCAAAAAATGGCCTGTCAAAGGTAAGTTGGCCCCAAGCAAGTTAAGTGTGAAGTATGTCGTTCTCCACAAGATAGGAGATGCAAATTGGGTGCCAACCAATCATATCTCCACTATTGCTACACGTTTGGGAAGATTTATTTACATTGTAGAAACAAAAACTAACTTCAACTTTGGTTCATATGTCTTTGAGCAAACAATGAAGCATGATCAAACATCTTCTATAAAGATGCCCATTGCCTTTCCATCACTCATTTGTGCTATCTTTCAAAACCAACATCCTTGAATCTTGGTAAGTTCTGATGTTGCAATTAAGAGGGAATCTCCTCTTACTTTTCACTATAAGTTGCTTGAAGGGTCATATGTCTCAGACATTGTCCTAACATCTGAACAAGTAGCTGCCAATTTTACTACAAAGGAAGGTATCCTTGCTGAGCTTCAAGAAATGTCCAAAACCTTGGAAGAAACAATCCAGTCCAGCACTGAAAGGAAAGCTAGTGTGGACAAGCTGATCATGAGACTGTTAGCACAAGCCACTATGGATGCTGACAAAGAAAATGTTGACGACAATACAGAGGATGTTGTAGATAAGGACACTAGTGATAAGGAGGATGAGGACACAGAAGACAATGTAGACATTTAATTTTTTTTTCTTTCGTTACTCCTTGATATTTATGGGCAATGACTGGTCTATAATATCTATACTTTATGCTTTGTGCTTTAACAATCTACTACTTTAGCTCTTTATTCATTATAGTTTGTCGGAATTTATGGCTAAAAAGGGGGGGTAGCTTATAATATGGTAGTTTAATATGGTAGATTTTCAATATGCATGTTGCTAAGGATTCATTGCCTGAGGGGGAGCATAAATATTTTTCTGATCTACCATTGAGGGGGAGCATTATCTCTTACTAACCTACTTATACATGAATAGGTTTATGCTAGTATGTGCTTGATTTAAATGCATGTGGGTGTGTGTGTTATGGTGAACTGATGTCTTACCAGATGCCCTAACATCTTGATGATATGAGAAATTTATTTTTTTCTCTGATGCATTATATGTGGGAGTTTATTTCTCCCTGGACTGAAAAGATTATATGAGAGTTTATTTTTCTCTATGGAGTTTATTTCTCCTGATACTTTTTGTCAGGCTGGGTTCTATATCTAATCCGCTGCTGCGAACGCCTCTGATGTGCTGGATGAAGTCTCAACATGTCCATCTGTGCATTATTTTTAAGTAAGTTCCTTCTAAATAATGTTGAAGCTCATATGTTATCTTATTTCGTACAAAATTCTTATTACAAAAAGAAAGAAGGTATGACCAAATGATCTCTCACTCTTCAGCTCATGGTGTAGAGATTGTTTTAGCCAAAATTTGCCAAAGGGGGAGATTGTTAGGTTTTTTGACATGTGTTGGCTGCATTTTGTTAAACGTTTAGTTATAGCATGATGTCAAAAATAATGTCTTAACATGTTGGTACGACACCAGAACGTGCCTTGATCTGCTTTTTAAATATTCGCTTTTAATCGTGGAGATTATCATATAATATCTAAAGATTTGTATCACGGGAATATTTGACCAAATTAGCGTGGTTCTAAAGGCAGAAGAAGGTAGTTTGTGCTTATCTTAGTCGTTAAGAATGTTGTTGCAACATTTAAGGAAACATCCGATCTGCTTCAAATATCTTGTGCTGAAATATCGACATTTTAGCTGATCTTTATCCAAGACTTGCGCATCACACCCTTAAGAACGTGGTTTGTGCTTATCATAGTCCTGTGTAATTTATGAGCCACTCTGGTATCATATTGATGCTAGAGCTGGACTGTCTTTGATTTTTAATTTTGATTTGTTAATCATTTTTTCTGTGACCTCATGATTTTAGTTTTAAAAAAAATTGTAGCCTGAGGCATTGTCTTTGTATCCATCTGAGATGGGTTAGTTGTTTGTTGATCCGATGATTTTCGAAAATGCAAAAATATCAACTGATTGTTCTGATGGTCCTATGTCTTATGAGGTCCCGGGTGTTTTTACTCATCATTCCTTGAAAGATGTGTTCCTTAATCTTGTTCGTTATAGTCCATTTGGTCATGTTCAGGTTTGTGATCATTGTCTGAATTTCATTCTTTGTTTGTTTCATACTTTGTTACTTGAACATTTTTGGTTTGTTGTTTGTACATGATGATGCTTTTGTTGCCAGTTTGGACTATGATTATGGGATAGATTTTGGAGATTATTTGGACCGGATGGCCTTTTTTAGGATATGGGTGATTATCCTGTGGCTTATTCCTTAGCTGAGGAGAAATTTTCGAAGTTAGAAGTCTGTAATAAAATAAAGTTGTCTGAAGGATTTGTCGAGGTGGACGAATAGGGTTTGGTTATTGGTGAAAAGGTTGGAAGGGTGAGACATGTGTAACCGTTTTAGTTTTATGTCGGGATCTTTCATTCTTATTTTTGTGTATTTTGATGGGTATTCAAGATATATCATTGTGTTTATTATTGCATCCTCATTGTTATTTGTAATAGGCCATCGTTATCTGTAATAGGTCACCCTTATGTTGTGTACCTCATTACTGGGATTTTATTTTCATTGTTGTTGCTATTAGAAGGATCTTCCTAAATGTATCATTGTTATGGTGTCTTTCATTTATGTATCATTGTTGTTATCATTTTGTTAACTTTAATCTATCTCTTTCAATCTTTTCCCTGGTTCTTTGGATTTTGATTATTTTTGATATTTTTGATTCTCAGTAATAATATTTCATGATTTTTTTTTTTTAGTTTTTTGTACGATGGACACAGAAATATTATTTATTCATCCTGGTTGCCAACAGTGTATTTTGAATTTTCAACTGAATTATAGTCATTGGTTGTTTTACTTACAATTTTATAGTTCTATGATTCTGTGTTTATTTTTGTTGTAATTTAGTGTTTTATTTATGATAACCATTGATTGTTAAGTTTTTTTTTTATTGGCCAATAAAAATAACTTTAGATTTTTAAATAAAATATTAATGCTTGGCATCTTTTCCCTTTTCAATGTGTAATTGGATGTTGTTTTATGGATATGTCTTTGGATTTGTAGTGTAAAATTAAAAATGTTATTCGATTTTATTCGATTTATTATTGAGTCATTCATTGCTTAAAATTTAATTGAGATTGTTTATGTATTCGAGGGACCAGTATACAAGACAGGTTGTTTAGAGAACAAGTCAATGAATATAATTAATTATCTAACGTTTTAATAATTACATGTAATGCATAAAACAATGTTTATTTTAATATAGAATTGGATAACTGAAAGAGACCTCTCGTTATAAATAATCAAATTTCTACCCTGTTAGATTATAAAATTATATCAATATACATTGATTTAATATTCTTCAGATTTAATTTATATCTTCCTTCCATCAGATAAATATCAATAAATTTCAATCAATCAATGTCATTATCTCTTATCCCTTGGTAGGACCAGTATATACATTAAATGCTATTAAGTTTTACTTTTTTGATTATTTTTTTTATTTGAATTTATTTTTAGGTCCGTTGGGTCACTTCTTTAGTTCTTTTTCCTATACATATACTACTCCACTCTTCTCTTATAAGATAACATACTTCTTTCAATCATTTCCCTGATTCTTTGGATTTTGATTAATTTGGATATTTTTTATTCTCAGTTATAATATTTCATGATTTTTTTTTTAGTTTTTTGTACGATGGATACAGAGAAATATTATTTTTCAATCCTGGGTTACCAGCAGTGTATTTTGAATTTTCAACTGAATTATGGTCATTTGGTGTTTTACTTGCAATTTTATAGTTCTATGATTTCGTGTTTATTTTTGTTGCAATTTAGTGTTTTATTTATGCTTACCATTGATTGTTAAGATTTTTTTTTCTTCGTATTGGTTAATAAAAATAATTTTAGATTTTTAAATAAAATATTAATGTTTGGCATCTTTTCCCTTTTCAATGTGTAATTGGATGTTATTTTATGGATATGTCCTTGGATTTGTAGTGTAAATTTAAAAATATTATTTGATTTTAATCGATTTATTATTTAGTCATTCATTGCTTAAAATTTAATCGAGATTGTTTATGTATTCGAAGGGACTAGCGTACAAGATAGTTTGTTCAGAGAACACATCGACGAATATAATTAATTATCCGTTTTTTTTATAAGGCTAGAGTAAATGACATAAGAAATAGTGGCTAAATTGGTATCCAACTCTAATCTTTTGGCAGATGCTAATAAATATTTTATTGAAAAAAGGGGGAAAATACAAATAAAAAAACTTGGGGACATATACCTAACCAGTTTATCCACAAAATGGAGGTCTACCCAAACAGGTAATATGAAAATTAAAAACAACATAAGTGGATTAAAACAGCCTCTTAAGTAGAGGTCTAGACTGCAGTGAATGGACCAACCGTCAACACGGATCAGATCCACGTACCATAATTCTCCCTGCAAAGCACAACAAGATAAACACTCTTTCGAGCCCCAAAGTAAAGACCAAATCAGACCCTCCTTCCGGTGCGGGGAGGAATACTGGAAGTTATAGCCCAGAATCGCAACCACCATCCAGAAACATCTGAATAACCACAACAGTGCGTCACTTGTCAGACCTTGAAGAACGATGACAACCTTGAGGATGATTGTCGCGTCATTTTTCGGATTGGGGTATGAAAATGACGACGACGGTAGGTTAGGAATCCGAGTTGCAGCTTGACGTCGGGGAGGAAATGTCTAATCTGACACATTTACTCAACAATTATAAATCCAATTAATCAGAGACAAGTGAAATTGTCCGCCAACACAGAATCAATTAACTTCGTGTCCCCATCACTTACAACGACCAATAAGATTACGGCCACAGATCAACCTGAATCAGGCCATGACCCCAAAGCCTTCGCCCTTTCGAGCACTGTCCGAAGTGCAGCCCCATGATGGCTGTTCCAGAACAACCAAAGAACCAACCCAGACACAATTAAGCACCCAAATCCGAAAGGGGTTTCAAAAATAGACCCATACGAAGTGGAAGCCAACCACATACGAACAGGTTTCATAAACCACCAAAAGCAAACCCAAAGTAACTTGCTCCAAACTTCTGCAGCACAGAACCACCAAGAACAGCGGCACCGTTTGCAAAGCTTCATGCCCACAACCTCACGAACCAGAGAGAGCTCATATGAGACCCTTGAGCAACCTAGAAGGATGTGATAAAACCACCACCACCGTGAGAGGCGGTGGCTCCAAAAGAAACCTACCCTTACGGGTTCTGAGAGGAGATCCACGTACTACCGAAATCAAGGACGTTGTGGGTCGTCGGCGATTGCAAGATAGGGTGCGAAGCTCCTCGTAGAAACCAAACCCACCGGAACAGACGTGGCTGGAAGATCTAACTGGGGTGGTGATGTGGAGGACTGAAGCCGCTCATCACACCGCCAGGGCATTGAAGCTACATCGGAAAAGTTTTGAGGGACGGTGAACCAGGCGGTGGAGGGTGGCTGTAAGCTAGGCGCCAGAGAAGAAAAAGAAGAAGGTTCGAAAAGAGAGAGCAAATCTTTTAATAAATACTTATAATGCATAAAACAATGTTTATTTTAATATAGAATTGGATGACTGAAAGAGACCTCTCAATATAAATAATCAAATTTCTAACCTGTTAGATTAGAAAATTACATCAATATACATTGATTAAATATTCTTGTGATTTAATTTATATCTTCCTTCCATCAGATAAATATCAATAAATTTCAATCAATCAATGTCATTATCTCTTACCCCTTGGTATGCCACAGTATATGCATTAAATGCAATTAAGTTTTATTTTTTTGATTATTTTTTATTTGAATTTATTTTTAGGTCCGTTGGGTCACTTCTTTAGTTCCTTTTCCTATATATATACCACTCCACTCTTCTCTTATAAGATAACATATTTTTTTCATCCTCGTGAGCTTAGCTCAGTTGGTAGGGATATTACATATTATATGCAGGGGCTGCGGTTTGAACCCCGGATACTCCACTTCTCCACAATTAAATTGTGTGAGCTCTAGCCACTAGACTACTATACCAAAAAAATAAGAAATACTTCTTTCAATCCTTTCCCTGGTTCTTTGGATTTTGATTATTTTGGATATTTTTTATTCTCAGTAATAATGTTTTATGTTTTTTTTTAGTTTTCTGTACAATGGACACAAAGAATTATTATTTTTCGATCCTGTTTTACCAGCAGTGTATTTTGAAGTTTCAACTGAATTATGGTCATTTGGTGTTTTACTTGCAATTTTATAGTTCTATGATTCCGTGTTTATATTTGTTGCAATTTAGTGTTTTATTTATGCTTTCCGTTGATTGTTAAGTTTTTTTTTTTGTATTGGCCAATAAAAATAACTTTAGATTTTTAAATAAAATATTAATGCTTGACATTTTTTCCCTTTTCAATGTGTAATTGGATGTTGTTTTATGGATATGTCTTTGGATTTGTAGTGTAAAATTAAAAATATTATTTG
>Ga0315915_1005189_pt1 | contig 16278 bp, 7 predicted proteins | sample MpolbnodulesMG_FD_207738 | JGI IMG/M metagenome (GOLD analysis project Ga0315915, IMG submission 207738) | Medicago polymorpha root nodule microbial communities from Los Angeles, California, United States - branched nodules | ecosystem: Host-associated > Plants > Roots > Nodule | place: USA... | reverse complement strand
CTCTCCCACAAACTTTGACCATTGGCTGGATATATGACAAGAGCATAACATGCTGCATACTGGTCCTTCTTGAAGATGTCAGGGACATAATCATTTATGTCCATATCTTGGCTCCTCATGCAAGCAATGGCATGACAACAAGGCAAACTTGTCAAGTACCATTTCCTACAATCACATGATCTTCTTTGCAAATTCACAAAAAACTTTTCAGTTGTTCCAGCAGCAATGTGTCTCACTTCATAATCAAACTCAGTTGAACGCCTAAACAAGAATAATATACAACTCAGAATTACATTTCCCATCACAAAAATACAACTTTTCCATAACATCACAGAACTTAATGAACTATATAAACCATAGAAAGCTTACCTAACCACCCAATTGTTTGTGTATGCAGACTCCTTTACAAGTCTTTTCTTGATGTTGGGAAGAACTCCATCCTCATATCTAGCAATTTTCTGCCTATTTGCTTCCCACCTTTCCATCATGTACACCCTTATGTCTTCACACATTGTTACCACCAGTGTTCCTCTTGGAATTACAATTGTTGAATTAAAGGCCTCTGACATGTTATTTACTAAGGTATCACATTGTGGCCCAGAGGTGTATTGGGACTTACTCCAATGCTTAGCAGGGATCAATTTCAGATATTCAAATGCAGGCTCACTGATTTTTTTAATCTCGTGCATAACATCATCAAAGGCATTTGAGTAAGTTGCCTTAACAGCTCTCCACATCAACTCCTTCAATTTTTTACCAGGGTACCTCTTCCTAAAGTTGTTATACAGATGTCTAACACAAAATCTCTGATCGACATCAGGCAATAATTCTTCAAGAGCTGGCAGAAGTCTCTACAAAGCAAAAACCAGTAAAAATGAATTGAAGTAAAAATCAATTGCATACTACAATCAATTGCATACTAATAAAAGCAAAAGACAGTGAAAATGAATTGAAGTATTTACTAAAATAAAAAACCAGTAAATATGAATTTAAGTATTTACCTTTTATTGATCACTTATAAAAGTGTATGTCTTACACAATCTGACCCCACCAAGATCCTTTACAAGAAGGTCCAAAAACCATGCCCAAGACTCTTTTGTTTCCCCTTCAACCACAACAAAGGCTATTGGCATCATTTGATCATTTGGGTCTCTTCCAATTGCAGATAAAAGTTGGCCTCCATAGTAACCCTTTAGGAAACATCCATCCAATCCAATAATTGGCTTACACTTAAAGAAGCTATCTTTGCAAGCTTTAAAACAAATGTACATCCTCTGAAAGTGTGGACACATAATAGCTCCAGGTGTTTGTAATGCTTCTTCAGTTCCTTGAAATGGTTGAGTGCTAACTCTGACAATTGAGTTGGGATTACACCTTAACAACTCATGGCAATAGTCATAAATTTTGGTATACTGCTCCCTGAATGACCCATCCACCATATCAATTGCAACCCCTCTTGCTCTGTATGCCTTACTTGGACCAACATTGATTCCCCACTTAGTCTGTGCTCTGTCAATTATATTCTTCAACTTCAGATTTAGATTCTCTTTAACCCTATTATGCAGCTTAGGCCCCAACCACTTAGAATTCATCATCCTAATCTTATACTCCCTACTACAGTTATGTTTACTTACCTTCCTCAGTTGCCAAGTTTCTTCATCTGGGATTTTTGCACAATAAGCCTCCCACTCACAATTTCCCTTGTTTCCCTTACAGATCACTCTAACCCTCTTTTTATCATTCTTCAAGAACTTTAATGCTCTTCCAGAATGAACAGCATGTGTTCTGCAGGCATACTTGAATTCTTCTTTAGAAAGAAAAAAGGTTCTTATTTCCTACTTGTAATCATACATGTTGTCAGGTAGTTTGAAGGTTGAGAATTTTTTCTTAGGCAACTCATCCTCATATTCACTTTCACAGCCACTCTCTAGCACATCACTTTCATACTCCTCATTATCACTCAATCCTCTATCCTTGACTGTTCTACTAGACTGACCATTGTTACACAACTCTTGTAAAACTTCATCATCAAACACAGCTTCATTCTCAACTTGTTTCTTCTTTGTTGGTCTTCCTCTCTTCCTCTTTGGCTTACTACCAGCTGCAGCCTTTACCTTTTCTTTTCCACTTGACCCAGCCTTGTCTTTTTCTTTACTCTGCCCTGCTTTACTCTGCCCGGCTTCACTTGCAACCTTAGTTGGTGGTTCAGTTTCTGTTGTAGCAGCCCCAACCCCACCTACAAACACATCTTCATCCAGATTAACCCCATCTTCAAACTGATGATGAGAAGATGCACCACCTACTTCATAACCAAAATTGTCTTCCTGCCCTATCTCTTCCTCTGAATCTCCAAAGAGTATGTCAAGTACACTATCCTCCTTCTCAGCAGCTTCACAGTCTGACCCATAAACATCTATTAAGTCATCAAGCCCTGTCCTTAATTCACTCTCTAGTCCAGAAGATCCAGCAAGCCCATTCACTTCATTCTCTTTTCTTGACAGATTGTCATTAACTCCACCACTTGGCCCATTCAGATCTGGTTCAATTACTTCATTATCCTCAGTGGCCCCCTCAACATTTGTTTCCTCCCTCTCAGTGGTCCCCACTTCATTAACCTCAGTCTCCACATCAGCAAATCCACTTCCCATATCTGGTCCCACAGAACCACTTTCCATATCAGGTCCCACCTTGTGCACCTCAGCTTCTTCCACCTCAGTAACATCATCTTCCACCTCAACAGCCACCTCTTCCACCTCAACAACCACCTCTTCCACATTAGCACCTCCCTCTTCCACATTAGCTGGACCATGAGGTTCCACATGTCCTAAAGGGTACTCAATCAAAGGGTTTAAGTTGGGGGCAACTTCAGGTGCACATACAGAATGTTCTACATATAAGTGAACCCTTCCATGCATTTCAGCAATTGCTTTCATCCTTCTACAACCCAGGTCATCCCTCAAACAAACCAGCTCATCCACCAAGTTAGGTTCATAGTACCATAGAGCATTAACCATGGTGTAACCTAAACGCTTTATGGTTGATAACACTGAGAAGTATGCCCAGTAGTCTTCTTCACACTCCAAAACAGTCTCAATGCCATTGTAGGCAGCATGGTTAAACTCAACAAAACCACCCCCGTGGTGTAGTACAAGAACAAACCTCCCATCCTCAGCCTACAATAAACAATGGTATGTTGTATTTAAAAAACAAAAACAACTAAGAAGATGCATAAATCAAACAATGGTGTGTTGTATTTACAGATACCAGAAAACGAAGAATATAACGAAAAGGGTTCAACATGTTAAAAATTTGATTTTAACAGTGTTATTCAGAAATCAAACTAACCCTAAACCAGAATACCAGAAAACGAAAAAACCCTAAACCAGACAACCCTAAAACCAGACACCCAAAACCAGATTTCTAAGAAAACAAAAACCCTAATTTCAAAATGTTGAAGAATCTTACCTCGACCCAAGCATCAATATCGAAATCGTCGTCTTCAGCCATTGGAGTGTCCTTCGCGTTTGAATCTGTCGTCTTCTTCCTCAGATAGCTCAGATTCACACTAGGGTTTGAAGTTCTTTCTATCGTTCTTCTCTCTACCTCTCTTTTCTTCTTTCTAATTCTGAATACTTCTCTCTCTACAACACACAAAATACGTGCCACGCGGGATTGTCCACGTGTTCACTCCTAACGGGAGAACATAACATTTGACAGAATGGACCAATAGTAACGACGGAGATGTACATGAGGGACCAAACGGAATATTTTTATACTTATGGGACCAAAATGAAAATAACAATTAAGTTATGGGACCAAACGTTTAATTAAGCCTTGTTTTTACTCTAATATAGTACAACTATTTTAATTTGGCTTTGTACAGCACACCTGTACGTATTAATATTGTACTCCTCCTCTTAAATATAGTTTCATATTGTACTCCATGGCACAATGCTAAAATAACTTTTTCTTGGACGAAAGTTTAAAAATTGTTTTTCTTTATTTTTATAAGGATTAAAAATGAATTTATAGGAATTAGGAAATAACCCAAAATTTAGTTATAGGGAGGCAAAAAAATTAAATTTAATTTTAGTTTCAAATTAAATCCATTTTATTTTTAGTTATAAAAAGATAAAGCAATTTTTGAGATGAAATCATGCACATTAAAACTATGTTTGTTAAAAATATCGAATAGGCGATAAACTAGATGATAACAAATGAGTTGCAAGTTAGTTTATAACTGATAGCGAATAAACTAGTTTATTGGATTTGTATTGTTTGATAAAATTAGCGTTCAAATTATTTTATAAATATAAAATGACATAAAAATTATAATTTAATTAACATTTTTTTAATTAAGATTGTAGGGGTATTACGATAAAAAGTGATAAGTTATAAGCTTTAATTTACAAGCTTACTTGAATTAACTTATAAAAACACTGTTTTTGCTAAGTCAATTATCTCATTCTCATTTAACCAAACAATTGAGCTCGTGTTGTTAATGTGGTCACCAAATACGAATTGTTCGAGAGAAAAAAGTTTGATTTCTGGATGAATTTTATTTTTTTATCTTACCTTTCGACCAAACTCTGGATTAACAAAACAACTTTCTCTTGTAAACTAGAGGTCAAAAAAATATATGATTCTTTTAGATACTTATTTATTTGATTCTAATTGGAGGGGTAAATATTTGATTCTACCCTAAAAAAATGATTCTTATTAATGTAACTAAGTCAAAATTAGATTTTATTAACAAAGGAACGTTGATTAATATGTACATGAGTAATAGATTGAAAACAATAATTATGTGTGGCATTTTGTCAAAAAAAATTATTATTATTATGCGTGGATTGAAAGTATATTTAATGTGCTTATATCATTTTAATCCAACAGTTGGTATTATCCCGAGAGGATGGTAACAAAGAATGTGGCTGCTGAGGATCCAATTCCCAGAGGGATTTGGATACTCGGCAGCTAAAGTGCCTGCTGCCATCCCTGCTTTCATTAGACCAACCGTTAGATCTGAAATTTCGACAGACTAGCTTTCATATGTTTTATACGATGTTTCAACATCAGATACGAACATAATGTCGAGTAAGATGTTTTAACATCGAACTAGCAGAAAACTGAAAGATCAAGGCAAATATAACGGATGTTGAATTTTAGCGTGTCAGATAGAAGTTGTTTTATGTGATGTTTCAATTCCATATGCACAGAAATCAGATGTTCCGTTTAATGTTCCAACATCGTGCTAGAAGTAAACATAAACAAAACAACAAGAAAGTAAATGACAGGAAAGTAAAAGGCACATAGAGTTTGTTAACCCAGTTCGGCGCAACTAGCCTACATCTGGGGGCTACCAAGCCAGGAAGGAAATCCACTACTGTAGTCCTTATTCTATAGCTCTCAGCAAACTCCTCGTTTACACTAAAGATCTAGGACCTACCCTATAGACTTCAACCTAGGAACTCCTAGATCTGAGATCTCATCTCACTATCCTATGGTCAGTCACAGCCCCTGTGACCTATCAGACCTAAACATAAACAAAAAGATGAAGTTACCTTCAAACAAACTACCTAACACCGTGCTTCACAGCTTTGGTGTAGTACACAATCTACCTAGCTCCTTGCTTCAAAGCTTCAAAGTAGAGAACACGAGTTTACAACTCAATAAACAGTCTTAGACTTGCATCACAAACGATACAAGAGAAGAACACGCATAGAAGATGACTCAAAACCCTAAAAATCTATTCTTTTATCAATCGATGGTTTTGATACATTACAACTCAACTAAAGGTCATGCTCAGTGCATTAAGATGATACAAAGAGAGGCTCACAAATAAAGCACAAGTTGAAACCCTAAAAGACTCAATTTAATAACATTGAATTGGTGAGTAAAATTAGGGTACAAGTCTTCCTTATATAGCCATTCAAAGCATGAGCTTTTTCGTCATAGGCTAAACATATATTTGTATCAAATATTCTCTTCAAAAATATATTGAAACAAATATTCTTCAGAAAATATATTTTTCAAAAATCTCTTTTGAAAATATATTTTACAAATAAAAATATCCATTGGAAAAATATCTTTCTTCTAGAAACACATATATTTGAATCAAATATTCTTTTCATAAATATATTGAAACAAATATTCTTCAGAAATATATTTTTCAAAATCTCTTTTGAAAATATGTTTCACAAATATGGTAACTCCTAAAAAGTAGGAACATCTTTAGGAACCGCCAAACACACCACCAAGGAATCCTAAAATATTGTTTATATTTTAGAAACAAATCTTCCAGCTGATTCTGGACAAAAACCCGTTGCTTGGTGAACAAGAAATAGGGCGTGGTTTCCTTAATAAGATAAAGATTGCATAAACCAAGCCACATAAACAGGGCACACTGAACCGTGTCAAGATGTTGGAACATCGTATCCAACATCATACATGAGTATTTATTTTAGCAACAATGAAGCCAATACTCAAATACCCAACAAGATCCAGTGAGTTTTTGTTTAGATTTAGTTAAAGTGTGAACGGCGCATTGTGTAACACCCTAATTTTCTATTTTTAATTAATTCAATGATTTTAATAGGTGCAGTTTTGATTAATATTATTATTGGTGCTGCTTGTGCTTGAGTGTTATTTTGTTGTTGAGAAAATAGAGATAATGATGTGGAGTGTGAGGTGGTTTGAGAAAATTAAAAGGAACGAAGAGGAGAGTCCTTCAAAATAAATAGAGTCGTGGGTGTAGAAAGTAAGATTTTAATAAGTGAGGGATGTGAGAAATAAATAGGAATATTAGGGATTAGAAATCAGTTTTGCTAATCAGAGAAAAAGGAGAAGAGAAGCAGAGGGAGAGAAGCGGAACCCTAGTGCAGCAACGTCGAGCTAAACCGAAGGTTTCTATGTATTAAAGGTAAGAGGGAGAATCTCATCATCTCTAGGGTTTAATTTTCTGTTTTGGGACTGTAGGAATGATGGAGAAGGATAGCTACTGAAAATATTGAATGAGCGTTATTTTTGTGGTTAAAGGACTAAAATTCAAAAACCCAAGGTTAGGATAATTGATTTTAGAGCCTTTAATCATGTGAAGAGTGATGTAATTAGGTAAATGATGTGAGAAAGTAGTGTTTGGATGATAGGGTAATCCTAGGTAATGTTTCATATAGTTTTGGATCATAAGGGCTCTGAAAGTGGACATTTTGGGCAACTTAGAAGCATTCCCGTAGCTCAAAAACGTAGAATTTGGAGACATCGCAGCGCTGCGTTGCAGTAAGGGCGCATAGCGCCCACAACTCGAGAGTTGGCGCCTCAGGTGTCTGTTCCTGGCATCTAGCGCCCACTTATGGGTATTTTTCACCCATTTCTGTTCCGAACTAGGTCTTGGTGTAAACATGAAAGATGTGGGTATGGATTTTAACTTTCCATTGACTTTGGTTTCACCTCAATCAGACATCCACAACTTGAGTTATGATCAAAATACCACACATGGGTCAGTACAGTCGTGCATCTCTCCCAACCTTAAGAAAATAAACTTTTCCACCATTTTCTATTAAGAATTGGATCTATGTGTCTTCATGAAAGACATAGATATCAGTGTTAAATTTCATTTCCCATTGGTTTAAGTCCATCAGTACCTCTATAACTTGAGTTATAATTTAAACACCACACCTGGGTCATACTGCGTTGTTAATGAAACTTCAGCATAATCCTTCTAGAGGACTCTTCAACATCTATAAAAGTATTAATGATTTTAAGAAAGTTATTAGTGTGTAAATTAAATGTAAGGATCCCTAAACTAAATATATAAATGAGGGAGTGTGTTCGAGCATAAATAAAAGTGGTTGTCTCAAGATAAAAGCAAGTCTAAGATTAGGAGAATAGTCGATGTATAGATGATGATGAATGTGAGAACGAGGTAATAAGATATAAGATGCTCTGATGAGGAGAATAAGTATGAAAGAGTTAATGATGATGGTGAGGAAGGACCTAGTTGTATAGAGACGAGACGTTATATGTAATTAAAATGAATAAGAGAGCATCTTGAGACTAAGAATGAGGAATATGGTAGGATATGAGAACTAAATTATATAGAGAGTCTTGAATAGACAGGAGAATATAGTATATCCGTAAGACGATTAATAAGATAAAATATAAGGATATTGACGTAGAAATGAGTCATGCGTAAGAGTTGGATTAATGAAGAGGTAAGGTGGTGATATAAACGGTTGACAGAGAGTAATGGTAAGGAATCCTATAATTTTGACAGCGACTGAAGATGATTGATGTATGTATATGTCAACATATAAATAGGATGTGAAATGATGATGTTATATTATAATAATGAGAGTGTTGATGGTTAATGTGCACCTGATTTTCGGATATCAAACCATTAATTGATTTGAATCGTCAATCTTTGAAGTCTTAACTTTGATTCGTGGGAAGGGAAAAAGTAAGTAAAAACCCTTATGAGATTATGGATCCGGGGGTTGATTTCGCAGAAGGAAGGTGTTAAGCACCCTACACAACTACGGTACTCCGTAGGAACCTTTTGCCTAATTTATCCTGTGCTAATTCAATTACTCATTTTGAAAATACTCGCCTAAATGTCTAAGTGAAAGAATGGAGGGAGAAGAAGTATGTTTTTGGTTATTTTTATTTGATTTGGAAGGATAAATCCTTTGCCTACATACCCTAAAGAAAATGGATCAAAACCAATGTAGTTCACTCTCAAAAATTATTTTTGTGGGTTGGGTTATTTTTAGAGTTTTTGAAAATAATTTTAAGAAGGGGAAAGAGGCCTCAAGGCACAAGAGAAACAAAATGAGATGAGGTTAATTAATTTTAGTTAAAAGAAAAAAACCAAGTCTAATATGGTTAAAATTGATTAAAAATTTGATTAAGAAATAAAAGGAAAAGGATCACTTGGGTTAAAAACCAAGGTTTCTTAAGAAAATATTTTTTGAAGTTTTGCATATTTGATTTTTTTGGGAAAATGATTTTTCTAAACTAACGGTAAAAAAACTATACATTTCAACGTAACGGAAATATAAAATGTGAAAGGAATTACCGAGGATGTTGGATCCCAAGTAAAATTCCGACCTAAATTACTAGTTGTTTACTTTTAAGGCACTTGAATTAGTTAAGTTTTTAATCGTAGTTGGTCCCTAATCCATTTTGGTCCTCACTCACAATCCAAGCATAAAGCGATAAATAACGTGGGATGGTGTCGGTGCATGTGTTATTTATATAATTACACAGCCTTCTAGATACATTCTAAGGTCTTCAAGTAAAAAATGACAAGAGATAAAATGCATGCATTACATAAATCCCCTATTATACACACTAAACAAATGATGATAATGAAATAAATGACAAGAATTAAATATGCATGCAATAATTCTAAGCATAAAATAAATTAGAAATAAGCAACAAATAAAATAAGCATAAAATAAATCGCAATTTAAAAACAATCAAGCAAATAACAAAAAGTAGTGGAAATAAACAAGTAAAACAAATATTAAAAAAAATAGAAAGTTTTGAAAGAGAGAATACATTTTTTAGAATAAAAAGAGATATTAAAATTAAAAAAATGGTGTAAAATATATTGAAAAATAGTGAAGAAAAATAAAACAAAGGGGCTCAGGCGGGATGAATTTGGACCACTTGATGAATCAGGAGGTCCAGATTCAATCACTGGATCAAGGATCCAAAGGTTAAAAAAAGAAGCACACAGTAAAACAATCAAAACTCATGCATATGATTTCAAAACAGCAGACACACAAAAGTAAAACACAGGCAGCACACACTGGATCTAAAGTCAAGCACACAGTAGCCATCAGATCATGGAACGATCCGGATTTGAAGGCTTACAACTGATGGAGCACACAAGCACATGGTATGCGCACATAGTGTAATGGGAAGGGGTATATAAGGCTTTTAGCAAGAAAAAACATAACACAAAGACAAACACTTCTCTCTAAACACAGACCGCCGGAGAAGAAGAAGAGGAGCGGCCGGAGCTGCTCCGACGCGGTGGTCGGCCAGAGAGCCGCCGCGTCAGAGCTTTTTTTTTTTTTTGAATTTTTTTTACATCAAAAGCTCAACCTTCTTCTCCTCTTTACGGATCTAAACTCACAAATCCAAAAACATTTCAAACCAACCCTAGATCTACACTTTCATTTTCGACAATATTCAAAAAAAACTAAAGAAGAAAAAAAAGTGGTGGAGATGTACCTTTGTTTATGAACGGAGAAACACAATTTCGAGACGGAAAATTTCGATTAACTTCTATACTGCTTCTCGGATTCACTTGTTAGAGTTTGATTTGCTTACTTCCTCTCCTTTTCACTTTCGGCTTGAAACGGTTTGAGGTCGTTGGTGACGATAGATCCGAGTTCGTATGTATGGGTGTATTCGGATCCGTAACGTGTGTGTGTGTTATGAGTTTGGATCAGTGATGGATTTCGAAATTGAGGTATTGATTTCGAAAATGAGGCTTTATGTTATGGTTTTGGAAGTTTGATGTTCATGTGTTCTTCATAAGTTCATCATTTTTTCTGTGAATTTTGGTGTTTGATCCGAAATTGGATGAGAGAGAAATGGGAAATGTGTTTCTGATGTGTGAGGGACTAAAATGACCAGTTCTGACGCGTGAACAGTGATTTCTCTGACTCCCTACAATGTGCAATAAATGCACCTATTTATATTGCTAGAAATTAGGGTTTTGAACATTAGACCAATGATATTGTGACACCTGGACAAACTTGGGGAGAAAGGAAAAAAATCTGGACAACTTTGGATGCTTTAGAGACCAATAGGAAACTGACACATGGACACATAATTAAATAATAATAATAATAATAATAATAACGAAAAATAATATTAAATAATTAAAAGACATTAACAAAGAAAGGACTAAAGAAATAATAAAACACTAAAAAGGAAAATAAAAATTGTCCCTTTCGGTAACCAAATGAGGTATTTTAAAATACCTCTCTGCCGAAATTTCGTTTGAAATGACAAAACTACTCGGTTTTTAAAATACGAATAAAACTTTTTTAACTCACTAAAAATACAAATAACAATTTTAAAATATGAACATAGAGGATTTAATTATACGAATAAAAAAAGCTTTAACTAACTAGAATACGAACAAAAATGTTTTAACTAACTAGAACGCTAATAAAAATGTTTTAAATACTTAAAATACGAATAAAAAGTTTAACTATACGAAAAAGGGTTTTAACTGTTTAAACTACGAAAGAAAAAGTTTTGACTGATTAAAGTGCGAACAAAAATATTAATTGATCAAAATTTAGGGTATGACATATGCCCCTCTTTAAGTTTCTTCGTCACGGGGATTAAAAGTATGAACTTTAAATCAACGGGTCGAAGAGACTTAAATATTAAGTACGCTAATTTTGACCAATTGAAGCGCTGAGAATGCCATGCTTATGAATATAACAATATGAATGCCTGCAATGCAATTACAAATGCAAAGACAATGAACATATACTGACTGGGGAACAAACTGATAGGTATCACTGGGGAGGAAAAACTATCTATTACCGTTAAATTGGTAAAGACGACATTACAAGAAAGTAAACATATGTCTATTACCTTTACTGTGGTAAAGATCAACATACGAAAGAAAATACTGTCAATTACCTTTACTGGGGTAATGACCAACATATGAAAGGAAATACTGTCAATTACCTTTGCTGGGGTAAAGACCAACATACGAAAAGGTGCTGTGATATGAGAAATGAAGAGATTATACATGATGGTTGTTGAGAGAATGAGATAATGGAGATTATATTCTTCTGATATTTATTTAATGTGCGTGCTTTTCCTTATGATTATGTTATGACAGGATTTCTCACCCCTTTCTTTTTGTTGTATTTATGGGTACATATACTTAGGATGAGGAGATCTAGTTGCAGGACGGCTAGAAGGTTTCAACGAGAATTGTCTTCCGTCAATTTTATTTTTAGTAAGGATTAGACATATAGTCGAATGCGAGCTCTGATATGCAACACCAGGGTTGGGGTTGACGTTGGATCTATTTATCTGAGTTTAAATCTTGAAAATTATTGTCATTTCTATTTTCGATGTTGAAGAACAAGAGAAATTTGATTAATGAGATCCCAAAATTGTTTTCCGTTGTTGGAATTATTATTTTAAAGGAAAATTTATGCTAATATATGGTATCATGTAAAGTTTTGTAACATCCTTGTTATTAAATGAATTTTTCTAACCTGTGCAATCTTACACAGCTTAAGGGGTAGTAAATTCATAATTTTCGGGGTTTTCCTATGTCTTATTAATGAGTCAATTAATTAGTTTTTTCCCACTATACAAAAATCAATGTCAAAGATTACGATTCTTTCCTCTCTAATTTGTAATATTTTATTTCATTTAAAATTTGATTGTAGATATTGATCGATGGGAACCTGCATATATCACTGACCAAAATTGAAATTTCAACGAGCTGTATGTATGGTAAGAGCATTGTGATCTAGTTCATTGGCAATTATATAAATGAGAGAGAGCCTTTCACGAACAAAGAGAGAGAGAGAAAAAAAAAACAAGTTTTTAAGAAAATGTTAATTAAATGACTCATTAAAAGGGCATAGGAAAACCCCAAAAATTATGCATTTAATACCCTTTTAAGCCGTACAAGATTGCACAAGTTAGAAAAACCCTTAGGGTCATGGTAAGATGTGCCCTTAGGGCACATGTTAAAGTTTCCATAAAGATGAAATATTTATTGAGAAACATTAAATTTCAATTTTGTGAAAAATAAATTAGCACAATTTTCAACGCATAATTTCTATCTTTGGTACCTTAACATGTGTCCTTAGGACACATGTTAACATTTCTCTATTCAATTTATTCTTATTATTTAATAATTATTGCCCAGAAATAAGGTGTTACACATTGGGAAAAAAAAAACTACATTTAATAGTGCAAATAATTGTTTTCACTCTAATATAGTACAACTATTTTAATTTATCTTTGTACAGCACACATGTGCGTATTAATATTGTACCTCCTCTAAAAAAAATAGTTTAATATTCATGGCACAATGCTAAAATAATTTTTTCTTGGATGAAAGTTTAAAAATTGTTTTTCTTTATTTTTATAAGGATTAAAAATAAGATTTAATAAATTTATAGGAATTAGAAAATAATCCAAAATTTAGTTATAGGGAGGCAAAAATTTTAAATTTAATTTTAGTTTCAATTTAAATCCATTTTATTTTTAGTTATAAAAAGTTAAAGCAATTTTTTAGGTGAAATCATGTGCATTAAAACTATGTTTGTTAAAAATATCTGATAGTTGATAAACTAGATGATAACAAATGGCTTTTAAGTTAGTTTATAATTGATAGCGAATAAACTAGTTTATTGAATTTGTATTGTTTGATAAATTAGCGTTCAAATTAGCTTATAAATATGACATGACATAAAAATTAATATTTAGTTAACATTTATTAATGAAGATTGTAGGGGTATTAAGATAAAAAATATAAGTTATAAGCTTTAATTTACAAGCTTACTTGAATTAACTTATAAAAACACTATTTTTGCTAAGTGAATTATCTCATTCTCATTTAACCAAACAATTGAGCTCATGTGGTTAATAAGCTCACCAAATACGAATTGTTCGAGAGAAAAAAGTTTGATTTCTGGATAATTTTTTTTTATCTTACCTTTCAGTCAAATCCAAATTATTTTATTTGATTCTTTTAGATACTAATTTATTTGATTCTAATTGTAGGGGTAAATATATGATTCTTCCCTAAAAAAATGATTCTTATTATTGTAACTAAGTCAAAATTAGATTTTATTAACAAAGAAACATTGGATACGGGTCTAATATTAATATGTGTTCGAGTACATAGATTTTTTGGTGGTTGTTGGGGTTTGAATCTCGAACCTTGTATATATTATACATTGTCGTTACCAATTGAACTAAGCTCACGATGACATAGATTGAAAACAATAATTATGTGTGACATTTTGTCGAAAAATAATTATTATTTGTGGCATCGAAAGTAGATTTAATGCGCTTATATCATTTTAGCTGAAAATGGATCCAACAGTTGGTATTATGCAGCAGAGATGGCATCAAAGAATGTGGCTGCCTAGGATCCAATAAAGCATAAACTTTTATTATTGGATCCATGATATCATACACAAAATCTGCCTAGGATCTTAATTTCTTTAAAAAAATAAAATAAAATTACATGTTGAAGTTACAAACAATGTTAGGTGTCTAGCATGACAATCTCAGAGCAGATGCATGCAATCTCAATACTTATGTAAAATGGTTGTAGTTTACTTTATCTTTAATATATGTCATGTCTATGATTTCAAATAGATTAAATAAGACAAAATTACTACAAATGTCTTTTATCTTATCTATTTTTAACGATTGATGTAAACAATCGTTGGAGAATGAGCATATGCATATGTTTTAATATAATTAAATTTGATGTAAACAATTGTTGGAGAATGAGCATGTGCATATGTCTCAATATAATTAAATACTGGTTTAAGATTTTAATCTAAGAATACAACCCATGCATGCATGTTAGTTGCTATTGCTCCTGTACCAAATAAAAAAAGGGGGAATAAATAAAACAAGTCTACTCACCTTGTCGCATTTTCTCATATCTAAATAATTGCTTTATAAATAATTTCGCAGAGTACGATTCCTCATAAAATATTAACTAATGTACAAGAGTAGGTTTCTATAAAAAAAAATACAAAAGTAGTAAACCATCAACCATACTACTCTACCCCTTTTAAAAAAACAATATATACTGTACCTGTTTTGTCGGATTCTCCCTAATTAACTAGACAATTTTCTTCAGTTGATTATTTCGAAGCAAATTCATACAAAATATGTAGTTGATCTCTAACTTACCAACTTTATCATTTATATAGCATAACACAAGAGTATAATTGAGTTTTGGGTTTGTATTATAAAGGTCGTGTATGTTTTTATTTATTTGATTTAATCTTCAGTAAAATTGCGTCAGAGAAAGTGGCAATTTTTCACTTCGTGAGATAGTGCTTCACATAGCAATGCTTTTTTTTTTTTTTTTTTAAGGAAGCAATGCTCTTATTTTTAATATGTATTTTATTATATTTTAATCTTGTGATCAATAGTATTTTAATGTGTATGAGTAGTTATAATTTTTTTTTTTGAGGGAATGTATTTTAAAATTATTAACTCCAGTATGTTACACTATCTAATAACAATATTTATCGTTACATTATTTTACACTATCTAGAATGTGAAAAATTACTGTAGACAATAAAATATGGTTATTTAGAAGTTAATTTTATATTCTAAATTATAAAACTAATAGCGAAATATTTAAATTTAATTATCATTGACATTTAAATTATAAAGAAATTGATTTATTTTTCATAAATGGTGGTTCAAAATTCGTATATATTATAAAAATATTTATTTATGATAAAATAGATTAAAGTGTAGTGCATATTTAAGAGACAATGTTATAATTCAAGCATCTTATAGAGGAGGGGAGTATAAATTTTACTTTTCACAAGGCATGAAAGTGTATATTTTAACATAAGAGGGGAGGACCGGAGGAGAAGGTAATTCAAACTTCTCGTAGGAAAGGAGAGTGTAATTTACTCTAAATACTAAAGATGATCATACTAAAATAAAACAAGTGTACAATAAAAAATAATGAAAATTGTAAATACTCTAAGAGTCCTTCAGGAATGCATAATTATTAGATCCTTTCGAGTTCTTCAAGAACTATATAACAAATCTAATCAATTTATTTGTGCAATTATTCTAGGATGCATCATTATTGAATTCTCAAAAATTTATTAGAATAAACTTGAGTTTTTACATATCTAAATAATGAAAAATTATTCAAGCAATCCTTCAAGGATGCACTTCTTTTTGAATTCTTCAAGAATTTATAAAGAATAAAATTGTTTTTTTTTAAAGTTCTCCAATAATTATATATTATTGATCTGCTCAATCTCTACTAATAAGATCCATTGAGATCTATCTTTTTTGTACTCATACATTATCAATGTAGGAAAATTCTATGGTGAAGTCGTGAAAATGACTTTTTTGATGAAGTTAACACTATAACATCAAAATTGTAGTGAGTAACACCCCACTGTTTGTACAGTGGCATCAAAAGTTCAGTCCTCATAGTATCATCAATTCATCAGATTAACAAGTCTACACTTAATCAAATTTTATCCTATCTTG
>Ga0315915_1005187_pt1 | contig 16280 bp, 5 predicted proteins | sample MpolbnodulesMG_FD_207738 | JGI IMG/M metagenome (GOLD analysis project Ga0315915, IMG submission 207738) | Medicago polymorpha root nodule microbial communities from Los Angeles, California, United States - branched nodules | ecosystem: Host-associated > Plants > Roots > Nodule | place: USA... | reverse complement strand
ATGTCACAGGGACTAAAAAGTGTGATTTTATTTTGTAGGGACTAAAAACAAAACTGTGAATATTTATAGGGACTAAAAACTTAATTAACCCTATTTAATTTGTTCAAATTCATAATCAGTTTTAACACGTAGGTTTTTAATGAGATAGTTCGTCAGATCGACTTATATCGAAATTCTGATTTACGAAATTCCAGTTCATGCTTCGTTCTTATTCTAATAAGGTTATATTCAACGGTCTGATTGATTATATTTGATAGCGTCAGTCGGTTGGGTCTGTTTTGATCGTCGGAGCAATGACCTTCCATGTTGACTATGTTTTTAATCTTGAAAACTCATGACTTCTTCAAAATATCAACATTAATAAGTGTTTTTATTAAATGTTTTTTATTAAATCGGATGACTCGGTTATATAACTCGGTCTCTATAAAAAAATTATTTGTGTTAAATTGGATTAAATTGGGTGACTCGACATTTTTTTAAGAAAATTACACTTATAAAATGTCACAAATTATTAAACTAAAAAATGGTAGATAAATAAGAAACACACAACATTTTTAAATGAATATAAAATACCTTACATTTAACACTATTTTGATGAAAATGACATTATTTACACTTATATATATGGGACTATTTTTTTTAAGTAATGTCTATTACTAGTTATGGAAATATAAATATAGTAATAATTTATTAAAAAAAATATATAAAATGCTAATAATAACATTACATTATTTCTTATGTAAAAAATATTATGTTACTAATCTTTATTTCTTTTACATAATCCTTAAATTAATAATTAGTCTATTAACAAAATGATTTATTAATTTTAATTTTCGTAGTCCTCCATAAAAATTATTTTTTAGGCATGAATGATGATTGATTAAGACTTTGATGATATTTTATTTCATAAAGATTGATTTCAATTTTCGGTTAAGAAAAAACAACTGTAAATATGGCCTTATGCTACGACTCTATTTTTTTGGCAAGTGTGTGTGTATATATATTAAAAAAAAATATGTCTTATTGTGTACACTTGATGTTAAAAAAAATATGTGCTTTAAAAAATATTGGTACACATTTAATTAAAAATTATGCATTTGATTTTTGAACACGTTTAAATTAGAAAACTACTTCGATCTTACTCTAGTTCCTACTTCGTTTTTATTCCAATAAGGTCTATTTCAACGGTTCGATTGATTATATTTGATCGCGTTAGTTGGTTGGGTCCAATGTCCTTTCATGTTGACTAGGTCACATGTAGACAATTAATTTTAACTAAATACTCCGTTTTTTCTTTTATATGCAAAAATCCGTTAAATATTTGCACCACGCCCGTTACATGTTTTATTTGGTTATATCTGCGATGCAAATTTTCATGTGCTAATATGAGAAAGTCGATATATATATTTTTTAAACAATAGTTGATATGATAAAATTTTGAAAATTAATTTACACCGCACCCATTATAAATATTATTATTTTATATGCAAAACATTGTTAACTATTTACATCGTGTCCGTTGTTGATTTTAAGTGTTTAAATCTATGGATGCAAATTTTTTTTAACCGATGTTATAAAATTTTGAAAACTCCGTTAAATATTATGTTGACATTTATTTTATTTAATATTGTAGTAGATACCTAATTATAATTTTATTAAATTAAAAATTCTTTCAAAAAAATTTATTAATGAATTTATTGGCTTTTTGCAAAAAAGTAGTAATCTATATCTATTTCAACAGTTCTTTGTTATATTGTTTTATTGTCGCTGTCGTTGAAATAAATAATCATGGTTAGTTTAACTTTTTATAACTTGAAAGCGGCGAATATTTATATTTTTTTAAGTTTTAATTAAAATTAAAATTTCATATAAAAACACCGTTCATAATTTTTAAACGTTGGTGCAATAAAAAGAGCGGAAAGACGGGCACGTGAGTGCCCGTCTTTTCGCTAGTAAATTAATATTGAATTCATTGGCTTTTTGCAAAACAAGTAGTAATTAATTAATAATAATTATTTGCATAGCAGTTAAGTAGAATTATAATGCTGAAGTTTCATGTAGAATTAATGATAATTATACAATAATTTATTACTTTTTAAAATTTGCATAGTAGTTAAGTAGAATTATAATGCTAAAATTTCTTGAATATATTTGATGTTGCGTTGGTTTTGCTTGATTTTGTGATTGTAGAGGTCGCGGGTTTGATTTCCCTGTTCGGCCAAAATTTTTTTTTCTTTCTATTACTTCATCTTCTACCTCCAGACGGGTCGTTACGACCCTGTTGAACCCATGCGACCCGAAAAATAAAAACCTTACCTTTTAATTAATTTTATCACCGAAAACTCAATTCGAAATGTATTTAACTATAATGTTTTAGCATTCTCCTGTTATATATAAGAAAAGTTAAATGCTTGCATTGCCTTCATGTTAACAATAAGAGATCGTTTGGTTTCATTTAATTTTATTTTCTTTTCGGATTACATTACAAGAATCGAGTTTGTATTATCCTAACCTATGGAATATTAAAGTGATGATATTGACGTCTCTTCCAATGGTAAAATCAGTGTTTGTAATGTCGATTGCATCAAAATTGTCATTGGAGACCTTGACTATTATCAGTTGTGATTAATTGGAGACCTTAAATGTTTTTTTATTATGTAATTTAATTTTTTTTAATTTTCTGGTTTTTTTTTCTCTCTTGAAGATTATGAATAAGTTGATGGAGAAGATGAAGGAAAGATGAAGATGTTAATTTAATAAAAATTTGGAAGAGAGAGAATATGGATAAATAAAGAAAGGGAAATAAAGAGGAGAGATAATTGGTACTAGAAGAAAAATTATGTGTAGATGGTGTACCACAATAATATAGAGACTAAGTAAATCTAACCGTTAAGATCATGAAATAAATTTGTCCATGGTGGAACATATGGAGCAAGTGGTCCATATTAGAGTTTGCCCTATATGTGACGTGTCATCACTTAAAATCTGATTGACTGAATTAAACGACTGCACCGAAGAAGTCAATTGCCTGACTTCTTCATAGAAGCTCCCCTTTTATTAACGAATGTTTAGTCACCAACAAAAAAAACTTAATACTCATGGATGTCATTTCCTCCCTTTTTTTTGATTTGGAGGATCATCATAGCCGCCCTTCTCTTCTTCCGAGTCATCGTCCGCTGCATCTCCGCCGCCACTGCCGCCGACGCGATCATCATGATGTTTCCATTGTTGATGGAAAGCAGCATCAGGATCAGGTGCAGTTGCAGTTGCAGATCTCTTACCCACCCTTTTTCGGGGTTGTTGCTTTCTTTGGTGAGCTCCTCACCGGTTGTGCTTGTGTTCTACCAAATCCTGACCAAGGCCCGCTCCCGGTAGGCCTCCCAAAGCAATCGAGCAGACGCTGTTGGCAGCCACAGTTGCAGCCCAATTCACAACATTACTAGACCCTCCACCGGTAACAACGTTGCCTTTCTTTGGGCTTGCAGAGACATGGCGTTTCCGTGGAGAACCACTGGTAACATTTCTCTTCCGTGGAGAACCACTAGACCCACCAGTCACGTTTCTTGGACTTGGACTTGCAGTGGAACCGGACCCAGCACCTGAAGAACCAGACCCACCAGTAGTTGCAGCTGCTTCCACCACCACAGGTGCTTCGACGTTTGCCTCCACTACATTTTCTTTGGCGTTATCCTCCACGACTGGTTCATCATCTTTCGGATCGTAAAACGGATCAACGTTAGTTGGAAGAGGATTACTCATGCTGGTTGTGGAAACTCTTACTCCCTTTCTCTCTCTAGACCTTTTTCTCAGACAAATAACTATAAAATTTCGTTGGAATAATTGAAATCAAACGTAACATAGGTAAAAATGGTATCCTAAAGGTCACACTTTCTTCTTCTTTTTGTTTTTTTTTTCAGCTTTTATATATAATTATTTTATGTATAATTTTTTATAGGGTTTGTCTAACATGTGCAATATTGCACATGTTAAAGTAACTAAAAGTAATATTTTTTCATTGAAAATCAACAATTATTGATTAGAAGTTACATATTTAATATAAAAAACACAAGTTTCAAGTCAAAGTTATTACTTTAAACTTCTTAACATGTGAAAATTTGCACATGATAGAAAAACCCTTTTATTAATATATCTAATATATATTAGAAAGTTTAACTTGGTCATAATCATAAATAAAAATGAAATGACTTATAAGAAAAATTTAAAGATAAAATTAAAAAATGATGTGACTAATTTATTTGTTTGTGATTAGGTAATAATTGCTTTATATTTTCTTTTTTTGTTTCAATAGCCTAATAACTAGATCACACACTTTAAAGTGTGGAAAAGTGGGGAATCCGGGGTTCGAACCCCGGCCTCTGCAAACTTATCCCTGTTAGCTATCAACTGATCTACACTTACGAAATAATTGCTTTATATATTATAAATTGTTAATATTAAAAATATATATTTGAAAAAAGATTATAAATATATCTAAAAAATTGCGAAAAAAAAAATACTATATATACTCAAAACAATAGTTTGCAAATTTGTGCCCATATAAATATATACTCAAAAAGGTCGGGTACACGAAACAAATGGTTTACAAATTTTTAGAAGCACTAGTTGATCAGAGCCAGCCTAAACATAAGGCAGCATAGATGTTTTAGGCCTTACAAAACAATTTTTTTCATGAATGCTACTGATCTTCAAAAAATATGAGTCTAATATTATTAGTTCTCAGCCTAACAAAATAATGAAGTTTTTAGATAGCTCAATTGGCTTATAGTTGCCTTTATTAAGCTTGGAGGTTCCAGGAACCACAATTTTCCCTTTTTTTATTTTATATATATTTCTACTTATTTAAATTTTGTGGAGACTTGGGACACATTTCTTTTTTACAAAACCTGACTTTACTCAGATCTACTTTTTTAGGCACGTTTATTTATCTATACTTATCTATAAAAAAATGAAATGCTAACCATTGCCCTTGAGGCATTGGTAAAGTATTAAATCAAGTAAGTATGCATCGAAAAATGGTGTAATTATTGCTAAAATAAAGTAAAAATTTGTATTTCCAAGACAAAATTTCTATTAATGGAATCCTTAACCATTGTCCTTAGGACACTAGTTAGCAAAACCCATAAAAAATATATGGTTTTAACTTAGTACTTTATTTGAATTTTATCATTCATTTAATTAACTACTATATTTATAATATTTTATCATTTTTATTACAACAACTAGGCATGGAAATGAGGTTGGGTGGAGATAGGTTTTACCTTCCATGTCTCTATCCCCAATTCTCATATACTTACTTGTTATCCCACTCATATGCAATAGGGATGAGAAATTGAATCTATTAGAATATAAAATATTTATTGTATAAATTATTAGTATATTGTATATTAGTTAAAGATAATTAAGGCTCAGGTTAGAGATACTTGGTGCTTAAGTATATTACATATTTGTTAGAGATAATTGAGGCTCAAGTTAGACATACTTGGTGCCCTTAATCATCAAAGCCCCTTGTGCCTGGTGCCAACGCTTCACTGAATTTGTATCAACATTGGGCTTCTCACACAATGCATGTGATCATTCCTTGTTGATCTATCACAATGGTAACGACACGACATACACTCTCTTATATGTTGAGGACATCGTTCTTACTGCTTCATCTGATACTCTTCGTCAAAGGATTATGTCTTAACTCGGTAGCAAATTTTCTATGAAAGATTTAGGCCCTATCAGTTATTTTCTAAGTATCCCAGTTACTAGACATTCAAGTGATATCTTTCTCGCCCAACATAAATATTCTGAAGAGTTTATTAAGAAAGTTGTCATGTCATCTTACAAACTAGTCTCTACCTCGTGGACACTAAAGCAAAACTCAATCGCCTCTCAAGTAACCCCTTTCATAATCCATATGAATATTGAAGTCTTACAGATGCATTGCAATATATAACTTTCACCCGACCTGATATCGCCTGTGTCGTCAAACAAATATGTATATTAATTCTTAGAGTATCGTGGTGTTGCTAATGTTGTTGTTCAATCTTTTTGGCTTTGGAACTTGTTGTTAGAACTCCAGTGTCCGATCATCAAATTCGTTCTTGTCTACTGCGACAACATTAGTGTTTACTTGTTAGGTGATTGTAACAACCCGATTTTCACTAGTATTATTTCAATTAATTTTTATATGTTTTTATATGTGCTTGTATATGATTATTTGTATATGTGTGTATTTTGGCTTATAATTTGGTCGTTTGGTGAGCGAGGGTAAAATAGTCTTTTGGGTATGAGAATTACTTTTAGTACTTTAAGTGAGGGGAGTTACTTTTACTAAGTTATTAGTAAGTGGTGGTAATTAATTAAGAGCCGATAACTATTCATTATTTTTATCCGTTTAGTGAATAGAAACTTTGTAAATTAATTAGTAAGACTTTGAGCCCATTTAAGACAATTGAGGGTTGAGCCCATTATTATAGAGCCTATATAAACTCTAGTCATTAAGAGAAATTAGGTCTTACACACTCATTTTCACAAATATTAAGAGAGGTAGAGAGAGAAAGAGCTAGAGAAAGGAGAAAAGAGTTTTGGAAGAAGAAGAGCTTGGAGAGGAAGAGGATGGTAGAGATTTGAGGAGCAATAGTGAAGCCCAAGCTAGGATTGTGCTCAATTGTGGTAAGGGGGATACTGTACATTCATACTTAAGCTATAATCTCTTTTTCAACTTAATTCCATAAGTGTTTATTTTATGAATTGTATTCTTTGTGGATTTAAATGATGAATTTCATGTTCCTACCTTGATACTAAGTTTGAGTATGTGAAATTGATGCTAAACATGTTGTTGTGGAATTTACATGTTTAAATAGTGGGTATATGAACTTTTGTTGATTTTTGCTCAAATTGGTGTAAAATGGTGATGTGGTTGTTAATTGTTGATCAGTTGGTTTAAATGATGTTATGACTGTTGTAAGATGTTGTTGTTTTTAAATTATACCATTGGTATTCCAATTTGTGAGGTTGTGGTTTGAATTGTGAAATTGTGTTAAGTTTTATGTGTGAAGGACCAAAATGAACTTTTGATGTATGAAGTTGTTGACTGCGATTTTGATGTTGTTGAATGAGTTAAACCTTGCGGAATTTCTGTTTTGATGTTTAGGTTATGTTAGTTGAGTCGTTTGAGAGAAAACGGGTTTTTGTGTGACAAAATCGATGTTTAAGCGTTTTCGAAAATAAGTGTTTATGTGAGATTCTGGAAAACTATTTCGGGATAGCTGAAACTTGAATTTTCTATAGAATATGATAGAGCTAAGTGTAACGAGCACATATGCAAAAACAGCATCGAAAACGGATTAATGGTTTAGATTTTATGCGCGAAATGGTAAAAACCCGTAAGAGTTCTATCAGAACAGGGGAGAACTCGCTTGAAGCTAGCTTGGGGCGAGCTCTGTCTGGAAGCAACATGCCTGAAGCGAGTTTTTAGCTTGAAGCGAGTTGCTCAATGACAGCATTCCTTATCTTGATGTTCCGGGTATCCAGGTGGTTCCAAACTGATTATTTTGATGTAATTAAATGTATTCAAGCTTTCTAAACCTTTAGTAACATCAATTGAGTTAGATTGGACTTGGATTTGTGAATCATGTCATAACTTTTTGAAAATAGTTCAAGAACATGAATTTTCCGAAAAATCTATTTCTCAAGGAAAAAGGGAAGGACTAGGGTTGTCTAGTACTGTTATGATTTGTAAAAATGTTTTGGATGAGAATCATATACTTTAACCTGGTTTTGCTTTGAAAACTTGAATGCTTTGAAAAACGGTAAAATGAGACGAACTTGGCGTGATTTTGTGATTTCTTGGAATTTTCCTAGGATACTCATATGTCTAAGCTACTATGATCATATGTGAGTAGTGCATATGCTTTGTTGAGGCAATTGAACATGATGCTTATCATGGTGTGATATATATAATTCTTTTATTGAATTATGAGTCGGTGTTTTGTAGTGATGATTGCTAAATCATAATTTGATAGTAATGATGTTGTTGATGATGTTGACGTTGATTAATGAACATGATAAATGATGATTGTTGGTGGTGAATAAATACATGCTAAATTTGATGTGATTGGTGACGAATGCATGTGTGTGTGTGTGTATATATATATAGCCGTTGATTATAGCCGTTGAAATTGTCGTGATCATATGCATGGTGGATTGAATCATATGTTCATGCATCATAAGTCGAGTTGGATGTTTACATCTATATTGTTGTTGACCGGATACTTGTATCCATATAGCTATTGATAATAGCCATTGACTATGATGTTTTTGTTGCATCATGAGGTGACGATTGGTACCACATGCATATAGGCGTCGTGTCTAGGCGCATTGCATAATTTGGACATGAGTCATACTTGTTATGTGTTTGATGAATATGTATTGATGGATGTACTTGGTGATAATTTGCTTTGGTGATTGTAATACTTGTTGAGGACAAAATCATTATTTGATGTTTTAAAGATTACAAACATTTTATACTTGTTATCTACTAATGAATTTTGTGAGAAATGTTTTATGAGAATGTTCTTGTCCGTAAGAAGAAGGTTCTAAAATTACAAGTGAAGTTAAAAACGTCTTTGTCAAAGCAAATAAGTAAAATGACATAAATGAACTTTATGGAACAAATTCAAGAAGAAAAATATTCTCTATGTCTCACCAAAAGAATATATCTATGATATATGACTTAAATGGAAAGAATATCATATGATTACATAAAGACTTTGCATCTAAATAAATATTGAAAGAGCAAGTGCCTTAAAGAAAGAAGAAAAAAATGTTTTACAAAGAAAGAATGTTCTTGAGAACATTATGGTGAAACTACAAATGGATTAGGATGATGTCATTCTGTCACATCCATTTACAACTAAAACACAGCTGTATTACAACCTCATGTGGCCTGTCTCAAAAGGCTTGGAAAGAAGAGAATGTTCTTCAGAACATTCTTCACTTGAAATAACACATTTTTTGCATCCTTGCGCATCAAGCAACAAAGCAAGAGCACATGGGTTGTTTTGGAACGTACAAGCACAACTGTATGTTGATGTACATTTCAAGTGAGCTTCAAGACATTAGCCTCTATACATACAAGCATACCTCAATGGTATTTGGCAGAGCTTACAATAAAAGAATTCAAATCTCTCTCTCAAAGTGAAAATCATTCACGTGAATATTCTTCAAAAATATTCAACAGCTCTTCAACAACAACAACAAAAACAAACTTCATAATCTTTCACTAGATTTATTTTAAATCTCTTTTATTTGAGACATCTCTTTGAGTTTGTAATTTGAAATATCTCTTTTGTTTGAGATATTATTGAAAATATCTCTTTTGAGATATTATTTGAAATCTCCTTTGTTGAGGTACCATTTAAAATCTCTTTTGAGATTCCATTTTCTACCAAAACCCACCATCATACAAAAGTGTAACTAGGTCTCAAGTCTATTGGGCTTAATCGTTTGAGATAGGGTTGCTTCAACCTTTCTTGAGTGATCAAGAAGCCCGCTGAGGATAATAATACAGACTATAATCGGACTGATCTGGTGTGATCAACAACTTATAGTGCTACTCAGAATTTTCTAATAGCATGATATTATAGTGAATAATCTCACACGAAGTGTGGGGACCGGAAGTAGCCGGTTTTTGTGAACCAGAATAAAACTCTTGTGTTTTCTCTCTTCTCTCATCTCTTAATTTTTGTTTAACACATCATACACAATATCACTTATAACTAATTATATTAATTTTCCAGAGTACTCTGGTCCCTTAACTAAAATTAATAATTAACCCACTACTTAAAAACTATCTAGAACTTTTTGGTCCTATTTATTTATTAATCTTTTATTCTTAATATTTCTAGAGTGTTCTGCTCCTTTATCGCTTTATTTATTTAAGTTATATATCCAGAGTTCTCTGGTCCTTTACTGCTTTATTTATTTCAGTCATATATTCCAGAACTCTCTGGTCCTTTTATTTATTTTATTTGAAGTATATTATCCAGAGTTCTCTGATCCTAATATTTACTACTTAATTATACAAATATTTTTATTATCACTTACTTACCACTTACCAAGAACTTTCTTGATTATCTAAACTTATTTAAAGTTTCAGGAACAATTTTTAAAAGGGTCACAATTCAAACACCCATTTCTTGCGATGTTTATTGCTACTTCAATACTTGGTGAATGATATATTTGTTGATTGTTGGCAAACTTGTGATGATGTGAATATACAAGTGTTAAAGAATATTTATTGATGTTGAGAATGCTTAATGATTTTGAACTTAATTTTGATGTTATTGTGAACTAACCCTCTAGTGGTTGTTCGGTTGACCGCCTCACTATATTTAAATATGGTGTAGATGACGTGCAAGATTAACTTATTATTGCTTGGTGAGTTGCTGGAGGCTAGCTTTGGAGCTACCTCGTCTACCGCTTTTGGAGTCTTAGTATAGGGCTATGATTTAGGATGTCGGTCTTTCTTTTTATTTTTGGTGTTAACTATTATGTATGTTATTGAGATTTTGTTCCCTCATATGTTGAGACTGGAAGTTTATTTTGATGATGCTTATGACATGGCAATTTGGAGATATATGCTATTTATCCGTTGCGATGTTTTTGAATATAATTTTATGCATGTTAATTTGAGTATTGCTCAAGACGTGACGTCTATTTCTTGAATATTTTTAATATTCCCGTGTGTTATCGCTTTAATAGAAGTAGGACGTTACAGTGATCCTGACCAATATCAACGCACAAAATGCATTGAAATGGATATCCATTTTGTGTGCGAAAAAGGTTGCTAAAGGGCAAGTATATGTCTACATGTCTCATCTCGCTATCAAATAAATGACATTTTCACCAAGGGTCTTCCGCTGCAATTATTTGAAGATTTCAGAGACAGTCTCAACAGTAGTCAACCCTGTTTTAACTACGGAGGCGTATTATAATATAAAATATTCATTGTATAAATCATTAGTATATTATATATTAGTTAGAGATAATTGAGGCCTAGTTAGAGATACTCCATCAGTTTCACAATACTTGTTGCTTTTGAGGAATTTACACATACCAAGAAACCAAATAAATTTCGTTAATTTTGATGAAATTCTTTGTGTTTTTTCTATAATACCGTTAACCATTTATTATTTCTATTTCTACGATAAATAGATAAGGGTATTATCGACAAACCAATATTTAATGTTGCATTGAAATTTGAAAGTGACAAGTAAAATGAAACAAAATTATTCTCTAAAAGCGACAAGTATTGTGAAACGGAGGGAAGTACTTGATATCCAAGTATATTGTATATTAGTTAGAGATAATTAAAGCTCAAGTTAGACATACTTGGTGCTCAAGACATCATCATTGTATAAATACACATTGCAACATATTAAAACAGTCAGGGAAAACAATTTTATCAGAATCAAATCCTCGTCCTCGATGGACTCACGTATCTCCGCCTCATCCCCATCCTTGCAGTGAATCATTTTTTTTTAAATAAAAAAGTTTTTTCCAGCCCCGAGGGCAATGTTGTAATGCATAATCCAACAATATGTTCACTTTAACATTTCCTTGACTAAATGATCAGGTTGCTGATTTAAATATCAATGACAATTTCTATAACATGACAATTATCAAACCAAATGCCATAAAAAAAATGGCATATCAACTTATAGCTAAAATATTAATGTTCTAGATTAGTTGATAATCCAAATTATCAAAACAACATAATCAAGTATAAACCCCCCTCCTATAAACATATAGCTAAAAAACTAATGAATTGTCCCCTCCTATAAATACATTGTCAAGCCTAGACCCGAACCATATATGGTACACTGGTTTGGGTGAGCTAGAATATCCATCCATTACGTTATTGGGTTGGGTTGGGTAATGGGTTACCCAATTTTTTTCTTCTGTTTTTTTTTGTTAAATTAAATGACTAAATAACAAGTCCTCATATTTTTTCATAAAAAATACTTAAATTTTTAATTTTTAAAAGAAATTGTGTAATCTATTTTAACTATATTTTAGCATCATACAATAATAAATGATAATATCAAATAATAAATTCATCATAAAATACTAACAACAAACTAAAGTTGAATGACATAAAATTGCATTAGCATCAAAATAACAAAAAACTGTAACATCCTAATTTGTAACCCCTAGCATGTTTTAATTTTCAATATAGATGATTCCTTGTGTCAATTTTGAAAATTAGATTTGATTTATGACCAAAACTTTTGATATTCTCCTTCGTTCCTATGAAAATAAAAATAAAAATATAAGTATTATCGTGTAAGTACGTTTATTGGATTTTTTATGGGTTTTACATTTTTTAAAACCATACCCAACCCACTTTTTTGGATTTTTTGGGTGGGCTTAACCGGGTTTTCCGGGTTGACCCAACCCATGTATACCCCTAGTCAAGCCATATCTGCCATCTCTTATTCGATGCGGGACTCTTTAGCACACTACTCACAGCCAGGATTGGACATCTGGGGCGTGGACATAAAAGGTGGATGAGGATTGCCCCCACTTATAAACACATTGTCAGGCAATGTCTTATTCGATCTGTGACTCTTTAATATCATGGTTTCGAGAAATCGTGGCATAATTGGTGACGTTGGAAAAATTAGTGTTGTCGATTCATCATAAATAGTGGTATGATTTGGAGAAATTGTAACACAATTTTGCATGCTAACAACAACAGTATTGTATACGAATTGAAATTGTGGCAGAATTCGAGCAAATTATGACATGATTCTCTTGTGAATTGGACACTATATAAGATTCTTTGACCCATTTTTGAAGAATTTCAAGAAACCAAATGAGAAATTTTTTAGGAAACATAAAACCAAAAGTTGGGGGTCTTTTGGTGAGATTCGAAGAGTCAAGATGTGAAACTTGAATGATTAAAAGTGGGGGCTTTGGAAAAGGGTTGGTGCCTTTTGAAAAGAGATTCATGGCTTGTTAAAATTGGAAACACACGAGAGGTTGAGTTTTGTGAGAAACTTGAATGAATATTGGGAGACTAAAAGAGGAAATGCTTAGGAAATTAAAGGTTAAGGGTTGGTTCCTTTAAGAGTTGAAAAACAATTTCTAAACATGCAAATCATTGAGTTACTTGGTCACGGAATTCGGTAAGGGATAGAAATCATGTGTGCTCTCAAAGAGCTTGTTGAATATAATTTAGGTTTAAACGCACTTTTGGTCCCCTATGTTTGTCGTAGTAACAATTTTGATCCCCTATTAAAAAAAACACTTTTCAGCCCCCTAACTTCACCCCGTTTTGTAATTCAGAGCCCCCCTATGATAAGAATAATTAATAGACTTATGATTAAATCAATGGTCAGGATTAAAAGATTCAATTTAAGTGTTATTTTGTCCCCTCACTTTCTATTCTCTCTTTTGCATGGGTTTTTCAAATCCAGATTATTTGTTTGCCCCGATGTCATTCAACCTTCATGATTTGTTTCTTTGCCACTTCAATTGATAAAAAGATTGTTCCTTTGTCTTTTGGAGTTAAAAAAATCTTAATAAATATTTTGGAAAAAGAAAGGAAAGAATCATAGGAACAGATCTGGTGGAGAACGAGAACATAAATGGTGGTCCCCCTTGAATTGCTGCCTCACCTTGCCGACGGCATCGTCACCTGTCACGGTTCCGGTCGGCACCGACAGCGAGGGTAATAGAGAGAGAGGACAAGGGAGGGAAGACGATCGGAGAGTGACAACAAGGGGGAGAGTGAACGAGGGAGATAGATACAAGATGATGGTTCACCGTCGCTGTCGTGAGAGAACGAGAACGGCGCGGGAGACAAGGAGATGAACAAGTGAATTATGCAGTAGTTTTAATGGTGATTAAATGCGAGGAAAAAGATACCATAGATTGGTAGGTTGAAGAAGATGAAATGTAAATGGGTTTAACGAAAACTATTAGCTAAGAGAGGGAGCATGTGAGTTCTTTTAATCTTGACCACTAATTTTTAATCTTGAGTCACGTGGCCTTTTACCTAGTCAAAATTAGAGGGGACCTATGAGTTGCAAAAGGAGGTGAAGTTAGGGGGTAGGAGAGTGGTTTTTTTAATAGGGAGCAAAAATTGCTACTATGGCAAATATAGGGGGCCAAAAGTGCGTTTAAGCCTATAATTTATTGTAACTGTTTTGTATCTATTTGTAAAGAACTCATTAATAGTGAAGTGAAGAGATCTCTCTACTTCAGATGTAGGTATTGTTGATTCGAACGAAGTGAAAAAAATCTTGATATGTTGTATTACTTGACACTACTTTTGTTGCTAGATTAGATTTAAGTCCATTGTTGTTGCTTGTGATTGTTTTGAGTAGTGGTTGTCATTGATATTTTTTTATATATATAAATTTATTAATGTGATTTTCGTCACGATCACAGCATCATCCTGCAAACATTGATCATTAACGTCGTGCAGACATAAAACGGGTCTACATTTAAAAATAACAACTATACATTGTTTGTTTTACGAAAAGTCCTCGTTTCTAAGCTTGGGAGGATTCATGATTTGGTTAAGTTGTTTTTTTAGAGGATGATTTTGTTAAGTTGAAAATTTTAATTAGAAATGATATATAAAAGAAATTTAGAGAATAATTTGAAACATCAAAATGTATATGTAAATTAAAACTTCAAAGGATGAAAATGATATTCAAATATTTTATTGTACACTTGAAGGTCTTTTTTTTTTTCTTTAGAGATCTTGAGGGTCTTTTTGTTGTTGAGATTTATATATTTAAAAAAAAAAAACGTACAAGGACATACCAGCTAACTTTGAAACGATTTTTTTTAATTGACGTAGGACATTGCTTTTAAATCGACATATTGACCATTTTATTTACTTCACATATCATATTTTTTTTGGTTACAAAGCTAACAAAAACAAAAAAAGAGAACAAAAACACAAAAAAAGAAGACTAAAGTCTACGGAACTAGGTTCCTGGTGAGTCTGAATCTAAGAGATCAGATAATCCGGAGGGGAGATGTGAACAACATACTCAGAAGTAGATGAAGCACAGTCTTAACTAGGAAATATGCACAGTTGTTTCCTTCTCGAATAGTGTGATCAATAGAAGCTTGTCAGTCAAGATTGAGGAGATCCTTGATGTCTTGAATCAACGTAGCATACTTATGAAATCTAGGAGTTAGCTCTTTAAGGATTTGAACACAGTGGAGAGAATTCGTGTAGCAGAAAACCTCTTGAAAGTTCATCTCCTTACCAAGTAAGAACCCACGACGAATGACATGAAGCTCTGCAAGAAGGATGTATGATGTGCCTGCAATCTAACCTGAAAAACCTGTAATCTAACATCCAGTCTGGTGTCGAAGTAAACCTCCAAATCCTGCTCTAATGGGATTTCCTAAACAACTACCATCAACATTAAGAATGATACAAGATTGATTATAGGAGTTCTATCGAACCCATTTATTTACAATCGGAGGGGTTGAAGAGCTAGAGAAGCAAGATATTAGGGTGGCAGATAAGTTATGAGCTTCCATGGCAAGACGGTAGGTAGGGATGAAAATATAGAGAAACAAATAGAGTTCTGATTTCTCGAAGACCACCACACTCATGCGGCGAAGATATTGGAAGATTGGGAGGTGAGTCCTTGCTTATGCCAACACAAAACATCTGGATTAGAGAAAAAGTCAACAGAGGTGAAGCCCAAAGCATGTCAGAGATGGGTGGAGGTTGAGCAGTCTCTGATGCAATGAAGGAAGGTTTCTTCAGATGAAGAGTAACGAGGACAAAGATCATTTGGAGCAAGGTGTCTATGGTTTAGAAGAGATAGAGTAGGGACATAGTTGTTATGTGCCAACCAGACAAGAAATTTATTTTTTCTGGAAGATGAAGACGACAAATCCATGCCCAGGATATGGAAGTGGCATCCCCGCCCCGTTGTTTCAAGAGCCAAGAAAAGCCAGCATTGGTTGTATAGATTCCATTGGAATTTTCATGGCAAATGAAAGTATATTCTGTGTTGGAGTTGAAATGCAAATTGAGGTTAATGATTTCGTCCAAGATATCTGAAGGAAGAAGAGTATGAAGCATGTTGAGATTGGGAGGGGTAGTCGCATAAACTTTATTGATTTTCAAGGCGATATCATTTATATGCACATAAGGTACATTAGCACAAAGGGGGACAAATGAGGTCCAATGACTATACCAAAAAGATGACTCACCAGAGCCAGCC
>Ga0315915_1005186_pt1 | contig 16281 bp, 2 predicted proteins | sample MpolbnodulesMG_FD_207738 | JGI IMG/M metagenome (GOLD analysis project Ga0315915, IMG submission 207738) | Medicago polymorpha root nodule microbial communities from Los Angeles, California, United States - branched nodules | ecosystem: Host-associated > Plants > Roots > Nodule | place: USA... | reverse complement strand
CTTACTAATCCTTCCAATTTGCCACCGCAAATATTAATCACTTATAATTTGGTCCTAATTAAGAAATCTTGCGTATGTGGCATGTGATTAAATACGTGGCGCATACGTTGCATGCAATGACTGGGAAAGAGACAATAATCTTTTTGTTCCATTTTCTTCCTTTTTCTGCAAATTCTTTGACATCGTGTTTATAGTTATTTCAAGTTTGATTCTTCTACCCACAAACTCACAACCCATTCTTCGGCTGACAATCAACAACAGAGGATGAATCTGAATCACTCTGGACCCAGATCCGATGCTCTAGCGGTTTCTTCGGCGGTGTCAAAGTTACCTATCCAAACATGGCTTCTTTGACATCGGAAGGAGGAGGAAGAAGGAAGGAAGAAGAAGAGAAAATGTCGAGAAAGAAGAGGAAAGAAAGAAGGGGAAACCTAGGGGCAATATAGTCATTTTGCCATTCTCAGATTTCATTAAGGGTAAAATTGAAACTTCAGGTCTAAAAAGCTGAGTCAGCGAGGTGCTTTCCCAGTCAGTTGTTGCCACGTATGCGCCACATAAGTAATCAGATGCCACATAAGCAAAAAACTTAATTATGACCAAATTATAAGTGATTAATATTTGCAGCAGCAAATTGGAAGGATTAGTAAGTATAGGGACTAAAATTCAACTGCGGCCTATTTGCAGAGACTAGATACATATTTAAGCCTTGTTGAAATGATGAAAAAAAAATCAACCATGGCAGAAATTTCCTTCGAGGATCCAAGCAAAAAGCATTGTTTGTGTCTAAGCCAGGGGGAAGGAGTATGTCGTTTCTTTGTCACTTGACAATTGCCTAAGGCTAAGACCACTAGAAAATCCTTCATCAGAGTGTAAAAACCACGTAGGGGTGTTTACTTGATATCTTAGATCTCGTACACGACAACTCAATACTACATTAAAATTTCACAAGTAATAGTTACCCTTAACCTCGTAAGGTTCACCTCTTTAATATATATGCTTGGCTGAGGGTCTACCGATCTAATTTTTATCATGTGCATCTTAAGATACCTAAATGGCAGAAGACAAATATTGAACATTGTTACAGTAAAATAACATCGACCCAGCTATTTTATTCAAGATTCTATCCAACTCAAACAATATTAAAAGCCGTAAAACAAACTTTTTTATACATATTTGTTAGGAATATGAATATCGTCAGTGGCAGATCTCTTTAGGGACAGACAGAGGCCATGGCATCCTCCAGAATTTCCTTATATACTATATTAGGTGTATTAAATAAATTAGAATTCAGCTGTTGCAGTGGAAAGGGGGTGTCGTGAATCTTTGCTAAAGGTTGCTAGTTCAACACTTCCACATCTTATTTTTCCATATTTAATCTTCTACTTTTCCATATTGTATTAAAAAAAATGTTTTTGAGGGGATTCAAAGCCACATCCTCTTGCTCCTTTAAAACAATTTATAATTTATACCATTAGACCGATTATTAATTATTGTTACTTCTTAAAACCATTTAATATATATTCCATAGAAGTTTGGCACCCCCAACAAATTAACTCAAGATCCGCCACTGAATATCGTGTTCTGCATCTACCATTGAACACCATTAACGAGCTTCACCTTCCTTAATTCGTTAAGCTTCGTCTTCCTCGCAATCATTTTTTCCTTCGTTCAGTTTCACGTTCATCTTCATCTATCCCAAATAGTAACCCTATTTCCATTTTTTCCCAATAAATTAGACTTACTCAACTGACCACTTACCCCTAATTTTAATTTTTAATCAATTTAAAAAAATTTCGCATATCCAATAATAATCAAACACCTGTAAATAATGGGCATGTCTATTTTCTTAGTCAAAATTGGTCGAAATGTGAGGCTAGTAAATGAGAAAAGGGGCAAAAATGAAGTTTAAATCGCACAATTGAAACTAGAAGATCTAAATTGAACAAGAAACAAATTTGAGGTCAAAAGTGCATTCAAGTTTAAAAAATTTCATAAAATTAAATATTGTTTCATGTATGAACTTTGATAACACATTGCACATGCCATAAAAACGATTAGGATGATCCATTTGATGATACTGATCTTTGACTAGTAGGATTTGGATCATTTGCTCCCCTCCTACACTCCATGCATATTTTATGTCTCTATCTATCTCATCGTCATCTCTTAATATTTTTGTCACTTCACAAAACTGTAATTGCAGTATTCCCGTAGGAGGTGATCCAAATCCCTAGTTGATAATTTTGTTATCTCACTATTTCGACTGAACTTAATCAATTCCCCGAATCCCTAATTAAAAATATGTTTATCATGTTTCGCAACACATGTGTTTCCTGTGTTTTTGTATCTAGGTTTCATCTTGGATCAAATGAAACGACAATTGCATGTGCATAGCATCAGCATCGATGGTTAGTACCTAAAGCGTCCATTTTTCAGAATAGAAAAATCTTCAAGAAGGCACAATAATCATGTCCTAATGCAATTCTCCTAAGGTTAATTAATCAATTAGTTGTCCAAATTCCGAACTCTTATCAATTCAATATTAATATCTTCTTTCGTAAGGAAAACAACCCACATGGGAGCCAATCTCCAAAACTTTCCCATTCCCAATATGAAAATAAATAAATAAAGGAGAATACAATGTACTCACTAGCCACTATTCACTTTTTATTTACCAACATAGGGTTGCTGACACACCTTTTTGGTCATCCATGTCACACCACGCACATCCACATAAGATATCAATTTCCTTAATCATAAGCAATTAGGGATGACTTAATTATCTTAAATAGGTTTGTAAAACTTAATTAGGTCCCTTTGCAAAACAAAACAAAAAAAGGAACAATATTAGAGCTTTATTTATATCTATTATAAAAATTTTAAGGCTTGATTTTTTTTTAAAAAGGTAAATTAGTCCATCAAAATTGACACCCAAGAAAATCGAAACTTATAGACTTCACTTATTTAAAAGTTATATATTAGTATATTTAGAAGTATATTGAATGGCAAGTTGAAACACTAACTTAAACAAAAAAAATTGACATGATAAAACTTTTCAAAAATTGTATTGATAAATAAAATGATTAAATAGAATTGAATTGACTTTTCAAAAAGTTTAAGCCTTATTAATTTCTTTTTAAAAGATATGATAAGACTCTAAAAGCAACACAACCTCATATCATAAAGGAAAAATGTAAAGATAAAGAAAAACCGGTCAATTAAAGGCTTCTTTTTATATGTAAAGATATTTTAAAGGCTTCTTTTTAAGAGAATCTAATGAATTTTATGAGACAAACCGGCCATGATCCATATCATGAATAAAGACTTTATATAAGGCTTGGAGATACATCCATAAGTTAAGGACCAACCAAAAACATATTGATTGGTAGCTAGATGCTCTGAGTTTATCAGCCAAATAAATCAAAATGGCCAACATGCAAATTGTCCCAGCTTACAAGAATAATGTGGAGGCACAATATGTTGAAATGATGGTACCCTTGTATTCTTATGGATGTGAGAAGAAAATAAAGAAAACCTTATCCACTCTCAAAGGTAAATTTAACATTCATTTAATTTGGTTATATATTGTTTCGAAGACATGGATAATTTGAAATATAAACAGCCACATGAAATTAGGCATAAGCTTTTATCTTTGTCAACTTTTTAGTATACTGTTTCTCAACATACACGTAGATATTATCTAACCAACCAATCAATAGTGGTTTTTCGCTTACATGTTTATGTTCTATATGATTCCATGTAAGAACAAAAATTTTAAAGTACAAAGTTTGTACTTCAAAAAAATTCTACATAGTGACGGATATTGGTTTAGAGATTAAGGCTCTGTTTGGCAAGGCCAAAAAACGAACTTATAACTTATAGCGGATAGTTTATAAGCTCGTCTGACAAGTTCTGTTTGGTAACTGTTTTTTGCATCAAGCTTATAGCTTATTTGACGAGCTTATAAACTATTTTTTAGACGCTATTTCAAGTAGCGTTTGAGCTTATAGCTTATCATATTTTATTCCATTTTTCTTATTAGTCTAACTAAATTCCATTTTAACCCTTTATCATTTATTATATTATAATAGTAAAATACCTATGTTTTAAATAGGCATGTATAAAAGATCTTTTTGTTTTTAATGAAAGATTATTTTTTCCCGATATATATACATTCCATTGTTTTTTTTTAAGACTGGAACTTATAATAATATTTTTTTTTTCAGTGTTATATATCTTCGGTTGTTGTATACCTTTGCCTTCCATTCATAAAAAACATAGGTGCTATATTTTTTGTCGGTGTATATACCTTCAGTGCTATATTTTTTTTTATTCATAAATCTCCACTGCCTTCCATATAAATATATATATTTTTTTTTTTATAAATTACGTTATAACTTTTTCATAAAAATGACATGTTTGAATATATTTCGGTATAATGATAACTCTTAATTACGTTAAATCTATTGTTCTTTATATTTTAATAATAATAACAACACATAAAAAATATGTTAAATTAATAATATGAAATCATTAAACTATAAACACTTAAATATAAACTAATATAAATTTTACTATGAATTAAAGATATTATTTTATGTCATTTTACATTTATAAGTTAGTTGTACCGTTAATTTTACCAAACACTTCAACTAGTTTATCAGGTATAAGTCATCCGCTATTAGCTATCCGATATAAACTATCAGTCATCAGTTATCAGCTATAAGCTATCAGCTAGCTTATAAGCTATCCGCTATTTTTACCAAACAGAGCCTAAAAATATCAAATTGATTGTTAAATCAGTTGCAATTTTTTTTTATGTTAACTCTTCGGTTTTTATGAAAAACGAGAATTCTAGTAAATGAGAGTTTGATCGTGAGGTAAATACAACATAACAACAAGTTGTTTATCAGTTTTTTTTTAAAAAAATCGCCCTCTAAATAGATCACAAACACATATAATGATCAATTAGAGATCAATTTTTCAGATACCAAAATATCTCATTTTTTAAAGGGTCATGTTAACTTGTGCCCTAAGAGTACATGTTAAGGGACTCAAAAAAGCAGCTTTGCATTAGAAAACATGATATTTTAACTTTTTAGAAATTGACTACACGACTTTTGATGCGTATATTTCTATAATGAGTTCCTTAACATGTGTCCTTGAGGACACAAGCTAACATTTGCCTTTTTTAAATAGTAAGCTTTTGGTATATAAAATGTAGTATAAGTTGTTTCTGTGATTCTAGAGAAATAGGACAAATAAAACGTCTTAAAATAAGTCTGTGGATTTTATCGAATTGATCCCCGGATACCATAAGAAAAAAAGAGAGAGAATTAAGCAATGTTATAATTAGTCTAAAAAAAATCTTTCAAAAAACTAAGTAGTCTAAAAAATGTTATAAACTATTATTTGCAAAGTCAAACTTATTGTGTGAACCGGAAATTTGTAGGTACTATAAAGTCAAAATAAATTTCTAGAGTATTATATCAAATAGTTCTCCATGCTAAACAGTACTATACCTTTTAATATAACATGACATCCAATTTAAGCCTCCAATATTGGGTCCAATTTCAATGGTTCATATATATCTACAACTTTTGGTGTTATGATTACTGTGCATAAATAGTGAAGTTCTCTCTCTGTAGAAAACTCTCTCCTACACACATCTAAAAATAAACTACCCTACCTGCTTAATTTTCTTATGATATATTTTTTTAGCTAAATAAATTGGTATATTTGTGGTACTTTGGCAGGCATATACTCGATAAATGTGGACCATTGTCAACAAAAGGTGACGGTATGGGGAATTTGCAACAAATTTGATGTGTTACAAACAGTAAGAAGCAAGAGAAAAGATGCTTGTTTTTGGAACCAAGAAGACAATCTTGAATTAGAAGAGAATTCAAAACCACCCTCATCTTCACCAATTTCATTACCAGCCTTTCCTCACAAAGATTTCAAACGTTCTTTATCTTTAACTACGGTTCGGTCTCTAAGTTTAAAGGCATGGAAGAAGGTCTTCACTAGAACATATTCTTTCTAAAAGAAAATGCAAATTAAAGGGAAAGAGGACATTAGGCTCAAATATGATTTTAGTCGCTGCAAAATATCTATTTTATTTTGGCTTTAAAAAAAATTATTCAGTTTAGTGTCTACCTTTTAAAAAAACAAACGGAGTATTTTTAGTCTATCGATAAAGATCTAAAGTATCTTGTTATCTTAAAAATGTAAGGATTAAAGTTGAATAAAGTTTTATAGAAGTAAACTCAAAATTTTATAATTTTGTAGCGACTACATATATATTTAACCTAATAATTATGTGGTTTACAAAAATTGAGTATAAGTCTGTAATGGTTGTGTTGTATATATTTTCTTGTTCTAGCATTTTGGTTTCTCAATTATCTTTTGTACTGTTCCTTTTTATATGTAATGCAAATTGACTTTCTTAATAAATTTGGAATTTCAACATTATGATGGTGTTTCTACCTGTTACAAATTAGAGCTAGCCTATGCCATAAAAATCAATCACTCATCATGCTACATTTGGGTTATACTTGTTTGAGCCAAGTTGTGTTCTCTTGAAGGTACATTTTGTTCTACTTCTTTTACCAATATCATTGTCCTATGTTATAGTGGACCTATATGGAGATCTACATCTCCTACACTTTTCAATATTTTTGTTTCGGGTTGGATAATTAGTGCGTATACACGTGCAACACAGATAATATTCAATGACTTCTTTCGAAATAAAATATAGTCAAAAGTAGTGTTTGAAAAGTTAATGTATATGATTAAAAATTTATGTAAAAATCTAATCTAGAAACAAAAATGTGTCAAAAGGTGCTTGAATTATGAGCTCGAAATCAAATTATTCTATAACAAAATTCAATAAAATAAATAATAAATCCAACCTTTATTCAATTTGCACTTTCTCTAGAACACAATCCTAGAGATCATTGTGATATAACGTCATCAAATTGTATAACTTAGCTATATCTTCAACAAAAAAATATTAGAAACTTTCATCGGATTTATCAATAAATTTTATTTTGCCATTAAAATAAAAAAACAATGGTACCATTATATTATTGTCTACTGATACATCCAAAATGTTTATGGGTCGCGTAAAAAATGAAAACAACAAAACTAAAGAATATTGCCAATTTGCCATGATTAATATTTGAATTTTTTTGGTTACATGAGATAACGATTCACAATTGCAATTAATAACCCATTTGAATTCCTTTTTTTGGTAGACTTTCTTGCTTTCCATGTATCCATCAACATCAGCATTCTTTATAGAAATTTAAGGACTTCACTTACAGAGTGCTTTCCTGCGCATGACGTAAAAAATAAAGTAAGGCAAATATCATATTAGTTTAGTAAACCACATCAAATATGGACTCAATCGTTCTTCAAAAAAAAAAAATATGGACTCAATCTTTTAGATCCTTGAATATCTACCACCACAAACAAGTCAATAATCTTGGATGGGATCTCTCACCATTTTTCACTTCTGCCAAACCAACGTGTAGGACAAAAACATGAGCTGACAGAATCATCATATTTCAAAAAGAAATTACTCAAATTAGCCAAATCCCCCCAACCTGCCTGATAATCCAAAACATGCATCTACCAAACCTCATTTTCAAAACTTACAAACTACTCCAGTATTTTTTTCCAACTAAATCTAGCCAGCTCCTCTCCTCAAAAGCTATATGATTAGACCACACAATAAATGTCATACAAAACGTGATTAGGTTCAATAAAATTCTACATTTCCATGATGATCAGTGTATTTCCACCCAAAATATATAGTCACAATCATGAAATCAATAGATTGGACGGTCAAAATTTCGAATTAAGTATTTTAAATATTTAAAATATTAAAATCTACATTAAAATTTGGGTCATAACAATCATCAATGTGTTGACTGCGTGAATGCGTGCAATTTACTGATGATAGAGGATCAAAATTTGATGTACGGTGTCTGTGAATATGAATCTGTCTTTTGAAGCTTCAATATAGTCAAATTACAAATTATTTGCATCTCATATTATATAATGATTATGGTAATTAGCAAGTAAATATAATGCAATTATTATGTGCCTAAACAAATTCACTGTACACACCAGAAAGTGCCACAGTTCTATTCCTTTTTGCCAACCTCTTATATTATTATGCTTTATGGGACCATACAATTCAATAAAAGATGCCACAAGCCAAACATTGTCAATAACTTGTAACTACCAAAGTGATCAAATACAAAAAGAGTGTTATTATTTATAGGACCCTTATCTTATACCCTTTAGACTTCTCTATATATATCAGAAGTTCTGAGCCTTCAAAACTAAAGAATAAAAAGAAGAACCTCTAAGCTAGAATCATGATAATGGTGGCGATTATGACGGAGATATTCGGAGAGTACACGGCCGTGCTGACAAGGGCGACAGAGCGCTTCCTTTCACGAAGTGGTATGAGCTTAGATGGTTTGAGAAGTAGGAATCTTCGCTTTGGTTCGTCAACCTCTTCATCTGACTCATCACCTTTTCTTGTATACTTTTAATCAATTTTGTAAGAAAAAGAAACTGAGTTTCTTTTTCTTTTTCCCTTCATGTTTTAGGCTTACTTATTTATTGCATAATAAATTTGTTTTGTGAAGAGAAGAAACTGAGTATTTCTTTGTTAGATTCTTGCATTTGATGTGTAATTATGACACATTTTTATTATATAGTCAATTTTTCCCTTACCTTGAATTATTCTTCGGTTGAGCTTTGTGTTATGTTCATTAGTTTATTTTTTTTTAAATGTAATATTGCTTAAAATACTATCTTATTATTGGAAAACAAAGCATGCTTCATGCAGAGTTTTCAAATTATCCAGAAAAAGTAAATAATAAGAATGAACTTTCAAAGTTTAGACAAATGCAAAAGGTTGAATTTGAAATTCAACTTACTTTTAGTTTATAAATAAAAATCTTCATAAACTTAACTTTTTCCTAGTATTTGTCTCCATTTTTGTTTTTGGCTCATCGGCCATATTTGTCTCCATTTTGCAATCACAGTCGCTGTTTTGATCTATGAATCATTGCATCTCTCAAACTCTTGTGTCCCATCTCAGTCCCAAAGTATTCTTTTGTTTCAGATAAAACCATAAAGTTCTTGGTGTATGCTATGAAAAATAATATACGAATTCAATTGGATAAGAATGTATACAACAAAAATAATAATATTGAAAATAGGACATTCTCATGATCTCATCCACTAATCGTATCGTATTATTTATAAACACGTCAATTTCTCTGACCTTATATATTTATTCTCTTGACTCTCTATAGCCGACCCTAGTTAGGGGATAACACTTTGTTGTTGTATTACCTCTCTATAAGGACTATACTATTGGAAATGACATTCCCTTGTTACAGTTCATACCTTTGCAGAAAAGTGAAGTCTTGAAGATTCAATTATTAACTTGTGTCCCTATCCATGACTTTAATGTTTATCAAGCATGTGAAAACTGAAAATCCTTTAATTCAAGTTATTTTCAATTACAGTATATATTGTCCTTGAGAAAATCAAAAACTCATCATGTTAATTTGGTACCACAAAAGTAGCTACCATGTTATTTCAAGTGAAGGTCCACTAATTCGATTCAGACATTATTTAAAACTCCTTTTACATATGATGTAGTACTAATCTAGGATTGTCCCCCCATTTATTGTTATATCATGTAATAATCTAGACCAAAAAAGAGACCCTACTTTTGAAACTTTCCCCTTCTTTCTCTTAACCATAGGATATGATAAATATTGCATTAGCCATCCAATCATCATCTAGAACAGTTTCATTTCACTAACTTTGTTTCCTTTCATTTGATGAAGTATCTTGTTGAAAAAATAAAAAATAAGACTCGTATTGCATTACCATCCAATCATCATCTATAACTATTTGAAAAATCAACTTCAAGAGCTAGAGCTATATGGAGTGTTTATTGAATCGAGGAGGTTTGAACAAATTTTTAATGTAAGGATTTAGTCACTTTTAGTCAATCATTCCGATACTATTTTTGGGGTCTCGAGGAGAGCATAAAATATTGTGAGACGTCTATATTAAGCTAAGAGCAACTACATAAGTGATTGAAAGACTAAAACATCATATTTTTACTTAAGATGTAAAAAAAAATATTAATAGATATGTAAGTCACTTCACTTATATATTGTCTCACATTCACATTTTCATCCAATATGAGATTTCTTATTTACACTTTATACACTAACACCGCCACCAAACCGTTGACAAATTAATTTGAATTGGATGCAGTCAAAATATTTTGTAGTCACTATTGTTATTGTTGGCATATCTTGGTTGTTAGATTGAGATTAGATGTGATCAAAATTTTCTATCGTCAATGTAGTCGGCACATCTCAAACGTTGAGCTAGAATCAGATAATTCGTTTTTCAAATTTTATTTGGTAAAGTTAGAATATAGTCAATCAATCTGAAAATAATGACAGATATTCCTATTTCATTTTAGGATATTTTGACCGCATGCAGTTCACCCATATCCAAAATTGACAAACCTAATTTTTATTTTGTTTATTAATTTACTTAATCCAGCTCTTTCCCACTTGCATATACTGAGAATGAAAAGTTGACTTAAAATACCAAAGTTCTTTAGAAAGAAAAAAAACACATGTTTTGGTCCCGAACAAAATTCTATGACCAAATCATTTGAATCCTAAATACTATATATCTATTTCACACTCATGACCCACATTACTTATAATTATTTTGTGGACTTGTATATATCCACATATATCAATATTAAAAGTATTGAACACCACTAGTAACAACCATTGTTTGGACACGAGACATGTCAAGTATCGACAGTGACATGTTATGGTGTTGAAGTTATATGATTGCTTGGATGTGCAGGACAACCTCCTCCGTCTATTGAACAATGAGAATGTCATAGACACAATCTGATGTGATTAATTAAGTGCCAAACTATGATTATTGAGGGTATTTTGTGCCGTGGTGTAAACTATATTACTTGTATTAAAATTCTTTGGCAATGACACAAACTTCATCAAATGCAATTTCTGAATAGATGCAAAAGAATTCGTCTTCTAAGAAAATCATGATACAAAAGATGCAAGTGATATTCTCCGAAAAAAAATTGCTAAAAGTATTTCTACTATCACTAATCATACATGGCTTAAGAAAAAATCACTAATGATACATGTACACGCTCATTTTTGGTGTACACCTTCACAACATCTATATGACTTGTAAATGTAGTTAATTCAACTCAGGACAGGCCCAACACATATTGAGGTTTAAGGCGAAATATAAAATGAGGCATTTTAAGTTATTATTAGTTTGTGCAAAAAAAAAGTTATTAATTGTATTTGTTTTACGAAAGTAATATTTTAATTCAAAATTTCATTGTTCTAACTTTTTCCGGATGCAAAATCATTCATTAAATTATTGTAATTGATTTCGTTTAACAACTCTTTTTCAATCGACAACAAAACAAATTCAGTTAATCTTTGTGGACATAATGTTGATCTTAAATATGATATTATTAAGTTTAATTTTGAATTTTATTTTCGAAAGACGCAACGATTATATGAATTGTTGGCATTATTCTATACGCAATATACACATTTGAAAAGAATTAAGTTTTTTAATATAATTAAGTTTTCTCCTTAAATTCCTAGTTTCATAAATAAATACGAGGTATTGAATATAATAAGTAAAAAAAATCGAGGCCTTAGGCAAAGGCCTAGTTAGCATATTGCTTGGGCCAACCCTGATTCAACTCACGGCAAAATCATATGGAACATCGAAAGTACATCAAACCTAAAGGTGTAAGCGCACCAACATCGGTTCAAACAATATCGTGTTTTCGTTTTTCCAAGAACATTGTGGAGGTTTATTGATATTTGCCTTTGTATATGTTCTCTAACTTGCCAAAGTTGTCACAATAATGCTTTTTGATTGAGCTAGATTAAAATGAAATTCTGAAAAAATATAACTCTAGGTTATATTTGGGGTTCAATGAGACCCATTTTAAAATTGAAAGTAAACAAAATTCATACGTTGAAAGTAAACCAACAATTATATAAACATGTTATCATCGTAAGAATACATCATCATTTATCATTAAAAATAATAATACTAATAAACCAACAATTATATGATAAACCAACCTAGATATATAGTTCATACATACTAGTTGCCACAACCACCTTGTGGGAAACCGAATCCTCCATTTAGTCTCCTTTTTCTAAACAAATCACCCTTATTAATCCATTATCTCTAACTTACTCACCGCCAAACACTTACCTCTTTCCCTTTTCATCCAAATTTTGTTGTCATCATGTAGACATCAGTTGGTGGTGATGCGACGGTTGGCTTTAGCCATCCGCACCACCCTTTACAGATCTCCAAGAGGTTGTCGCGCCGGTGGACTGTGGTTGCTGTTGTTCGCGGATTTTGTTCGTACATTATTTTCATTTGCTTGGTTTGGGTCTGTTCTCTTCTCTTTTGCAAATTTGTAGATTCTCTGTATTTGTTTGGTTTTAGTTTTGGGTGGTAGTAGCAGCTCACGGGGGTGGTTGGTGGTGGGATTGATGGTGGTTTGTGGTGGCAGTTTTAGGTGGTTTTCGTATTTGTTGGCGCTGATTTTGTGGCGGCTGTTTCGTGTTTGTTTCGATCTGTCCCATATCTGTGAAGTGATGGTGGTGTGACGTGGTGACGGTGGTGAGGTAAGTCTTGGTTTTGGTGGTAAGAGGAGGTGATGGTGGTGGTTTTGGTATTGTAGCTGCGGCGGTGCTGTTTTTCCTTGCGGGTGCTGAGTTTGCGGCTGTTAGAAAAACACAGGTTGTCTGGTGTTTTTGTGTGGTGGTTGTTTCCTTCCGATCCATATCTATGTGGAGGAGGTGATGGTGGTGTGAGGTGGTGATGTAGGCCACGTTTTTGGTGGTGTGAGATGGTGTCGGTCGGTCTTCAACGGTTGGGTTCGATTAGAACCTTCTCATCCGGTTCGATACCCGGTTATCTAGTGGTTTGTCGATGTGGATCAATGGTGTTGGTGTTGTGAAGGTGGATTTTATTGTTGCGCTGGATGTTGTTGTTGTTGCAAAGGTGGATTCATTAAAGTGACATCGATTGTTGTTGTGGCAAAGGTGGTGGTGGTTGTTGTTTAAATCGTTATCGTTACCGGTGGTTTTTCAAAGGTTGTTGGTTTGTGTTGTTTCTTGACGTTGTTGTTTGAGGGTTGTGTGCGAGCAACAGACTGTAGGTGGTGGAAGCTGTTTTTTGTGGCAGCTTGTGATGTTGGTTGAGGGTTTTTTATGTATGTTGGGTATGTTGCGTGAGGGTTTTGGGTACAACTTTTATTTTCCTTTGTATGTTGCTACCTACGACTCCTAATCTAGCATTCCTTGTGCTGGTTAGGATTCATTGTGATTTTAATAAATTTTATTTTGACTTCTTCAAAAAAAATATAGTTCATACATATCTTATTCATATGGAGCTCAAGTAAACACACTAGTTAATAATTATAATAATAATAATAAGGCTTAATAGCCGTTTTAGCCTCCTAACTTTCTCAAAGTTGCGATTTTGGTCCCCTAAGAAAAAAACTATAAAATCGCTCCCTAAGTTTTGCACATGCGGCAGTTTTGGCCCCCAAGACCGATTTTGACTCAGCGTGGGTGCCACGTATTTTTTTTTTTTTTTTTGGCATTGGGTGTCAAAACTTCTACAGTTGCAAAACTTAGGGGACGGTTTTGTAGTTTTTTTCTTAGGGGCCCAAAATCACAACTTCGTGAAAGTTAGGGGACAAAAACTGCTATATTAAGCCTAATAATAATAAAGCAACAATTATTTATATATATAATAAATTACCAAACTAAAAAAAAAATACTACCTGCCACTACCACATTCAAGAGCCTCACGTGTTTTTGGCTAAATACACATTAGTACTCACTTCTGTGAAATAAAAATTGGGGTGATAATAAATTATAAAAAAAAAAATTATAACTTTTGTCAAAAATAAAATAAAATTTATGACTTTAATAGGGATGGTGAAATATGTAACTGATGTTTCATGCCTACATATTTTATAGTTTTCTTTTTTTTACTTATGTTTAAATGCTTGTGAAGTTTTGTTGAAAATTGCAAGTTGAGAGATAAGAGTCTATGAAGCACGAATACTCGTAGTTTTAGACGTGTTTATTTAAAATTGTAAGCAATTTAGTTCATCCATCAAAATATTTTTTATAAACATCCATCAAAGTCAATAAAAGGCAAAAGTATTGACTTAAATAGTTTTTTGTTGCATCAAAGATAGTAAACCTTCAACTATGGTACAAATTTGAAAATATGACTAAATTGATTGATATTTTACTATTTAACAAACTGAATTCTTATTTCACAAATTTAAGAAACCATTTTTTTTTAATCACAAATGACCTATTTATAGTCGTGTGTTTTGTGTCTGATATGGTTCATACAATGATATTTGTACGATAGACGTCAGACATTATTAGATTAGACAACATACATGGTCCTCATTATTGTTGAGAGTGATGAAAAAATCAACTGTGGCGGAAATTTCCTTCAAGGATGCAAGCAAAAAGCATGCATTGTTTCGGTTTCAAAATTTCGTCTAAGTCAAGGGGAAGGTATGCAGTTTCTTTGTCACTTTGCAATTGTCTAAAACCATAGAAAATCCGGCGTAAAAACCACATGGGGAGCAACACGTACTTGAGTACAAGCTTAAATAAAAACCACACATAAAATTATATATTATTTAATTGTTTAAAAACTATATTTTGTTTAATTCCGTTTTCTTTTACTTTATTCATTCATGTGTGTGCTTAAAACCTTCATATGTGGATTTGTGACCAAGTAAGAATTGGCCACATAGGCGTGTGCTTATATTTGAGTTTGTAATCAAGTAAGAATTGACCACATAGAGAGTATTTGTTGAATACCTTAGATCTTGTACGGAACAACCCAATACTATTGTAAAAATTTCAAATATAATGGTTATCCTTAACATCGTAAGTTTCACCTCTTATATTATATATGTTTGGTTCAACGTAGGACACAAAGTAACATTTGTAGCATAATCTAAATTTTACAATATGTGTCTTATCAGACCTAAATGGAAAAATACAAATATTAAGTATTCCTAATGATACTATGCGGATTTGTTAATTTGGACGACTAAAATTAAGTGTTTACCAATTCAATATTATATGGTCTCGATCATTTGTTTAATTAAATCGGATAGTTGAGATCAATAACTAATCCTAACAGTTGAAATCAGATACAAACTTAACCTCTGTCGTAATGATCTTAGCAAAGGCAAGGGGTCAAATTTCAAGAGGGAATCTATCTCCTTTTTTTATTGTTTTTCTTTATTAATTTAATGTTTATCAATTTCATAGATTTGGTTATTGGCATGTGATTCTCAAAATGATATGTATTAGATGATTGACAAAATTCATGATTGAAAATAAAATAAAAAAAAACTACCACATCCAAGAGTCTCACATTTTTTTTTGGCTAAATTCACAATAGTATCGGCTTCTCTAAAATGAAAATTGGGCTGATAAAAATTGGGGGTAAGATGGTTTGTATGAATTTTTTAAATTTAAATTATTGTTATAGTATTTTTAAAATTAAAAATATATTAATTATAAATATTAGTTTATCATTCTTTAAAAAATTGCTCTTTCAAAAAATATGAAATATATATATTCTCACTCCAAAGCCCTCATTTCCCATACCCTCCAAACTTAACTTACAAACAAAACCTTAATTTTTAAAATTGTAAGCAATTTAGTTCAACCATCAAAATATTTTTATAAACATCCGTCAAAATCAATAAAAAGGTATAAGTATCTACTTGAAGAGGTTGTCGCGCCGGTGGACTGTGGTTGCTGTTGTTCGCGAATTTTGTTCATACATTGTTTTCATTTGCTTGGTTTGGGTCTGTTCTCTTCTCTTTTGCAAATTTGTAGATTCTCTTTATTTGTTTGGTTTTAGTTTTGGGTGGTAGTAGCAGCTCACGGGGGTGGTTGGTGGTGGGGTTGATGGTGGTTTGTGGTGGCAGTTTTAGGTGGTTTTCGTATTTGTTGGCACTGATTTCGTGGCGGTTGTTTCGTGTTTGTTTCGATCTGTCCCATATCTGTGAAGTGATGGTGGTGTGACGTGGTGACGGTGGTGAGGTAAGTCTTGGTTTTGGTGGTAAGAGGA
>Ga0315915_1005185_pt1 | contig 16284 bp, 3 predicted proteins | sample MpolbnodulesMG_FD_207738 | JGI IMG/M metagenome (GOLD analysis project Ga0315915, IMG submission 207738) | Medicago polymorpha root nodule microbial communities from Los Angeles, California, United States - branched nodules | ecosystem: Host-associated > Plants > Roots > Nodule | place: USA... | reverse complement strand
GATTTTTGTTTTGTTTTTCAACAAAAATAGGATAATTAGGTTGGAAAGGATTTTGATTTGTTTTTAATAAAAAATAGGTTTGTTTTGTTTTTCATAAAAAACAGGGTAATTAGTTTAGTTTAGGAGATTTGTTTTGTTTAAAGAAATAGATATTGTTTTGTTCAAACAAATAGGGCAGATTTGTTTTGTTCAAAAGAATAGGAGATTAGGGTTGATCTGTTGAGAACACTTCAAAAAATAGGGCAGAGTTGATTTATCAAAAAAAAATAGGGTTAATAATTAAATAGGGGTAATACAGTAAAATTAAGCATTAGAGTTAGGTTAAATCTAGGGCAACAATTTGCTTTCGGGTTAACTTTAATAAATAAAAGATGTATGTATGTAATGTATTTATTTATACTATATATAAAGAAAATAAATGGTTTTGGAATTATTTTTTCACTTTTAGTTATACTCGTAATTTTTTTACCTATAAGCATATTTTATTGTCGGTATTTTCTCAAAAAGATAAAAATTTCTTATTTAAAAATAAAGTTTAAAAAATTATATTATATTTACTATAGTATGAAAATGATAAATATTTAGGATAAAGATTACATTATATTTACTATAGTATGAAAAAGATAAATATAGTTTGTTATAGTATGAAAATGCAAAATATTTATATCTATAACTTTAATCAAAATTAAATTTTCATAAAACTATCGTTAATAATTTATGAGAAATACTTGATAGCACGACAAATTAAGAAGCACGAATATGTACGACAGTGTTTTAAGCTGTTTGATGAAACCTTTTCTTTATACTAATTATTTATTCTCTGCTAATTTTTCTCCCTTCCGCATGATTGCTGTGTCTTGTGCTAAGGACTCGTGCTATATAGCACTTAATTTATAATGCCATCCAAGGCGCATAGTTTTTTTTTTTTTTTTTTTACAAAATCCAAAGGATAAAGATAACAAGTACAAATACTCCATGGTACACAGTAATATTAGGTAATGATAATTATAGTTCGACAACTTTTGAGATAACTTTATTTCTTTATAGGACAAAAAATATAGAGAGCAAAAGGAAAAAAGAAAGTAAGAATACAACACAAATATGAGAGATAAAGTCGTCTGAAAATTATCACAAAATATTTGTATAAATATCATTTCTAATACACCAAAACATGACTACCAACCAACCACCAATACAAATTTTGTCAAAAAAAAAAAACCACCAATACAAATAAAACTAACTCTCGTAACATAGACCCCGAAATATGGTATTGTCCAACCTTAATGTAGCCCAAACATAAAATCTTGGCTATTTGTTTTTTTTTTCCGCTTAAATAAGCTATCCTCCGCGTGCAACTACGAAAGACTAATCTCTTGAGCCTTGTGGAATTCAAATGGACTACAAAGTTTTAAGTTTTAAAGTTGCTGCATTTCTAATGCATAATTCAAACTCAAACCATTGGTTAAGTTAGAAAAGATTCACACTATCTCATCTATGTGCTCATGGATACCTTTGATATTTGCTTTAAGCCACCACCAAGACCGTAGATTAATCAAGTCAAGTTAATTAGCAATAATGAACATCTTTTGTTGAAAAAGCGTAGCATTCTGAACTTTCAATTTAACCTAAACACAAGTCATTCAAACAACATGTACCTTTTTTTTCAATACACTTTACAATTCAAATAAAGACCACAAAATGATTAAACATGATCCACGACACTATTTGACATGACACAACTAACACCCAACCAACTCAACACAAGACTCCCAAAACTAAAAAACGAACAATCCAGAAATAAATGTTGCAATGTTTTATCTAATTTACTTCCCTAACACAAAAGATATTCTTTTTGGGAAGAATATTATTCAATAACCTCCACACAAAGAAAAATATTTTCAAGTAAACAAGCTTATTCCAAAGAGTATCGTACAAAGCATAACTTCAATAATAGAATTTCCATCAACATTTGATATGATTTTTTAACAGGGACGAAGAGAGTGCTTCGTTTTTTTGTTTAAACGAGTCATTAGAGGTAGGGCTGGACAAAAATAACCAAAAACCAATCCAAACCGGTTAATCGAACCGAACCATATTAAAATTAACCGAACCATTACATTGGTTATCTAACCAACCCATTATTTTAAAGACAGTTCACTAACTGAACTAAACCGTTGTTAACCGCAGTTAATTGTTATAACCGAACCGAACCATTACAACTCAATTAATTCCTTTTCAAACATAAAAGACTGTTCACATAATCACTTTTATAACATTCTTGAATATTACCTTTTCCCCAAGGTATCTTCTTCTTTTTGCTTTCAGATTTTCATTATCTTTGTGAATGATTCTTGTTTGAACTTTTGAAACTAAGTCCTGTTTGGTTCATTCAAAAAGTTACAAATAAACGTGTTTTTTTTAATGAAGAATCTGATTCTGTTAATAATGATGAGAATAATCGATTAGTAATTACGTAAATGTTTCATGGTGGTTATTTTATGTTATTCTTGGAATAACAACGTTGTTCTCTGTTTCAACAATTTCCATAATTCTCTTTCTTGTTGTTGTTCAAGAAACTCCAATGAAGCACAACATGGTTAACAAATTTTTGTTTTTGTGGAAAAACCATTACCATTACCACGTTGTTTATTTTAAGAAAGCTATTTAGAATCTTGTTATTCTTTTTGTTTGAATTTGTGAATTTGATGAAGGGTTCCAAAGATATAGACATGTTTATAACAATGACCTCTCAAAGAACTCCTATCACAACTACAAAAGCTCTTGAAACACGAAGAAGCTTCAAATTTATCTATAATCATTCTTCATTCTAGTAGCTTCAAACAATCATTGTGAACCGTTTTATGCACTTGAACCGTATTAATCATTTTAATGAAAGGAAAGTTTTCTGCAATTACATTAAAAAAGGACAAAAAAAATAAAATTCGCAAAAGATTAAAAAATTCAAAATATAAATTTTGGTTCGGTTCGATTAGTAAGTTACGAAACAGTTAACCAAACCATAACTTCGGTTCAGTTCGTTTCGTTCCAAATCTTAAACGGTTCGGTTATTCCGAACCATTTCAATACTTTGGTTCGGTTCGGTTAATATGGTTAACCGAATCATACCCACCCCTAATTAGAGGGATTGGTGTAAAAATTTGAAACCAATTAGTAATAATAGTTAGAAGACATCATTAGGGTCAGTATTGATTTTTCCACAACATTCAGTTTTCTTATATTAAAAAGGATGGTTAAATTACTCTTTCGGTCTTTTAACTAATTAGTTTGTTTCACCTTGATGATACGGGTTCATTACTCGGCTTATGTGTCAATAGCAGCAACCACGGACAAAACAATAGCTTGTTTCTAGTATTAGTTTTTCATAAAAAGTTATTAACTATTAATATTTTTTTAGATAAATTTTTTTATTACATTTATTTGAGACGACATGAAACGGTTACTATTTTGCACATGCAGATCAGCATCTACATAGGTCAATAAAAAACAAATCCACTTAGCAAGACCAATGAAAGTTATAGCAATAAAACTAAATACTTCTAAAGAAGAGCATTAAAACATGAATTGCATGTAATTTCCCTTTTCTCATCTTACAATTGGTGCTATCTATGAAATTTCATTTCGTTCACCTCAAATTAGGCCCTTTTCACGTTTTATTTATTGCCAAATACTTTACTGTCAAAAGCACACCCAAATTCTCCCTGTCTAGTGAAGATGATTACATGACATGGGGTCGACTTAAACGACTTGGTAAATCGTACAACTTTGTTTTGCCATTCGGACTATACATGTGGTTCTTGTTACACATAGAAAATCATGACACTACCCTTACAAAGTGCACAAAATTTACTATCCCACATTTCTAAAATATTAGTGGTATACTTTTAACGAAAACAAATGTTTCATTCGGAATATATTTTCGAATGATGATCACAAGACCAAATGTTTAGTACATATCCCTAAAAATCATAAGATCTTTTTTTTTTTTTTTTTAAAATTATCTGTTGTGCGTGTATATATATCATACATTTGGTCTTGTAACTATACAAGAATTAATCTTTTTAAAAGGGAAAAGTACAAAATAAAGTTGGTATGTATTACGGATTAGGCCATCTTTGATATTATGGATTAGGCTAAGATCCAACCAATTGGTAGTACAACCAAACCCACAAAATGGCATGTGAATTACCATGCTAGAGCACCATAACTCATGATGCAAAGAAACAAATCTTGCGGCTAAACCAAGACCCTCTTATGGAAATCAGACAATGCTCAACAACTTGTTTTTGGAATTTAAAGCCTTTTCCACGTCACCTATATACCGGGTCCACCCCTTCACGAAAGGTACATTTTCTTCATTTAGTTAAACCACTAGACTCTCTTAAACTCAAACTAACTTGATCGTTAAAGTCTTTGCAAGAAAACCACCACCTCCGATGAGCAATCGTGGCATGTATTTAATGTTGAATCCAAGCATAAGACGAAAAAACTGATTTACCATCAAAATTTATAAATCTTTAGTCATTAGTTGATCTAGTGCAGCGGTAACTCACATGTGCTTATTCATGGAGCACGAGGTTCAATATAAATTTAATCAAGGTTATTTCTAAAATTTTTGGTTAAAGCTGGAAATGAGTCGAGTCGAACTCATCTAAACTCGGCTCGACTCGATAAGAATTGACTCGGCTCAAAACTCAACTTGAGTTCGATACGAACCATTTTTTTAACTCAAATTCGGCTCGTTTAAAGTCCACGAACATCTCGGTTCGGCTTGTTAGGTTCAACTCATTTACTCGAATAACATAATTCAAACGTTTTTTTTTTGTTGTCAAAAAAGGATATTTTGACCTTTTAATTTATTAAAAAAAAAACAAAAATTGAACTCATTCAATTATGGACCTTGAAGATCACTACGGAAAAAAGTAATGGCCCCTTATGGTTACTGGTGTAGTGTTGCCCTTATGCTTCTCTTTATGACAACTCGTCCTCACTGATATGACTGAACTCACCGATGTGGGACAAATTTTAGTACATATGTGTGATTATTAAAAGCCTAAGCCTGCACTTGTATATTATTAGCTTCTTTTTTTTCTCTCTTTTCTTATAATTATTCTTGTTAATTATTTTCTCTCTTTTCTTATAATTATTGTTAATTTTTAATTAAATTAGTAATATTTCCTCTAAAAATAAGTACTTAAAATAAGAGGAAGGTTGTAATAAATTAGATATTTCGTCTTTTAATATTTAAGTTTGCACTTTATTAAGTTTTACTAATCTAATAAATAAATATAAATATGTATATGTATTATCGAGTCAACTCATGAACCAACCGAGTCGAATTATATAGAACTCAAGTTCGGCTCATTTATTTAACGAACTTAATTTTCAGCTCAAGTTAGGCTCATTTGGTTCATGAACCAAGTTCAACGAGTTAATTATCGAATCGAGTTCCGAACTATTATCGAATTGGTTCGGTTCATTGCCAGCTCTATTTTCGGTGTCTGTTTTAATTGGCAAAATAACGCCACATTAATTATTTAAATATTACCACTACTCAAATGACTATTAGTTCTTTGAATAAAATTTTGTCATAAAAATCATAGAAATTATCATGCTTTAGATAAATTTTAAAGATATTTGGAAAAAAGTTATAAGTTCCTCTGATAGAACGACTTAGGTTAAATAAATAATCTCTTTGTATGTGTGTAGCTAATGGAGTGTGAAAACACATCTTGATGTTCTAAAGGGGTTAGACTCCCATAACATGTAAAAACGTGACGAATCAATGTTCAAACATCGACTGAAAAATGTCTATATTTAGTGTCCGACAATGTTTCAAATCATCTATTATTTTCAGTTAGTTAACTTAGCTTTCAAGTCATCTATTATTTATTGGCTCATAAAAATATATTATTGTTTGGAGATGCTTAAGAACATATCCTTTGAAGTAAAAGTTTCTCATAATATCGTGAATGATATCATTGTGCTGACAAGTTTGCCTCTATTTATCTCAATTGTCCCGGTCTTCATTGGTGAATATCACTCCTTGTATTATTTTGGAGGAAGTTAATAGAAAAAGTTTTAAGTCTTCCTTACTATAATGTTTGCTATAAGGTATTATTGCTCTATTGTGTTGTTTTTTTGGCAAACTATTGTGTTTTGTATATTGATCTATACTCTTTTTCCTTTGTCTTGATATATGTGTTTATTTCTACGGTCTAATGAGTGGTAGACGTACATTTTTCATGAAACTACACTTTGTAGCTTCTTACTTTCCATGTTGGAAAAGACATGAGTTTTTTTTTTTTTTTTTTTTCCATTGATGTGGAACCAAACACAAATTTGATTTTACCCTCTGGAGTTTTTGAAGCAAGTTTTTTAACAATGTCAATCCTAAACATTATCCTTTCGGGTGTTGGGGGGTCGGCCTAGTACCCCGGAGTTTACTCTCTTTACTTTTATTAATATATTTTAGGATATTGCAAATGATAAGTGAAATCTTTGATGAGAAAACATAGTTGAAGTGTTTTAAACTCGGCTTTGTGCACACACAAAATATTCTTAACACCAAACACAAGTGACATTTTCACTATTAAATCAAAAAATCATATAATTTCTCATTTGATTTAATAATGAAATGTATTGAATCAATTGTAAAAACAAACTTATACATAGTACAACAAGACTTATCTCACTTGTGCATTAGTGTAAACTGACATTAAATATCAAGTGAATTGTGATGTTATGCACTCTATTTTTTCCCTCAGAAAAAGTAAGAATTGAACATGGCATATGAAAGTTTTACAAATGACTCACATACACATATCATTTGTCATAGATTTCAGGAATAGATCAATAAAATCAATTACTGCTAATTTTTTAGCTGTCAAACCAAGAAATCAATCACCAGCTCTCTCCTAGTAGCGCAGCACAACAAGGGTGGAGCTTTTGCATACGTGTCAAGACATAGATGGGTCTACGTCAGGAAGATCTATCAGGTTTTTTTGATAATATTAAAAATAAAAATTCAACGTAGATCATCCCATCACACACGCTCGTACACTTTATGCAATTAAACCTTCACTCATCTTAATAATAAATACGGCCCACTACATTGTAAATGCAGTTATCCACCACTGCTATTCTATACAGTCAACACTTTGTTTTTTCCACTCATACTCATAATCATAATAATAATCATGCATTTCTCCCATAAATGCATAAAAAGGCGTTACTGAGCATATTTAATGTCTACAAAAGGTGACCGAGAGTAGTTCAAAAGTCCTAGTTCAACTGATAAAAATCTCAAAATTGTTAAGCTGTACGTCATGATCGAGGTTCGAATCCCGACGTCTCCATTTGTGTGTGGAATTTATATTCGTTTGAGCTGAATTCGTTGTGATTCACAAATCAGCATTTGATTATAATCATGCCGCACTGATAGGATCATCGAACTCGTTAATATGTGCCACAAATGTCTATCTTCTCAACACTTATTGTGTATGAGTTTTGTCATTAAATTTATTGAAATAAAAAAAATAATACATTTTCCCTTTCTTCCAATTTTCTTTTTCTATTTTTATTTAGTACTTTATATTTTTCTCATATCACTTTTTCTTATATACATCACATCACTCAATCACAACAAGTGCACTCTTTCTCTCTCCGTTTTTTTTCCCTATAAAATCTTCATCACTCACTCATAAATTTCCCTCGTAAAACAAACAACAACACACACACATATAGCAAAGTAGCAAACTTCCAACTTCCCTCATTCATTTCCATTCTCAACACTCTTTCTCACTCACCAATCACAATGACATCCTTAAACCACAATACAACCCACATTTCTTTCCCCAAAACCACAACCTTCACTATCAAACCACAATGCATAACACTTCAACCACTCAAACCCAACACAAAACCACACTCCCACGAAACCTTAAAAACCACACACAAAATACCAAACCTTTCATCATCAAAATCAACATTCACACCATTACCATTACCAACAACAAAAGTTAACAAAAGATGGAAAGAATACCAAGGTATGACCAATTGGGAAGGTTTATTAGACCCATTAGACCATAATCTTCGTTCCGAAATCCTTCGTTATGGCCATTTTGTTGATGCTGCTTATAAATCCTTTGAATTTGACCCTTCTTCGCCAAACTATGCCACAAACAAGTTCCCCAAAACCACACTCTTCAAAAAATGTGGTTTACCCAAAACCGGTTACAAAGTAACAAAACATTTACATGCTACCTCAGGAATTCAACTACCTAGTTGGATCGACAAAGCACCATCATGGGTTGCAACAAAATCAAGCTACATTGGTTATGTAGCTGTTTGTGACAATAAAGAAGAAATTAAACGACTTGGTCGAAGAGACATTGTTATTGCATTAAGAGGAACAACAACATGTTTAGAATGGCTCGAAAATCTTCGCGCCACTCTAACCAACATTAATCCATTGCAATGCGATAATTCTTCGCAACATCCAATCAACTCCGATGAAAATGATCAACCCATGGTGGAAAGTGGGTTTTTGAGTCTCTACACTTCAAAATCAAATTCTACAAATAATGATGCAATTCCCTCATTGCAAGAAATGGTGAGAAATGAAATTGAACGCATTCTAAAAACATATAAAGGTGAAAATTTGAGTTTTACTATAACAGGACACAGTTTAGGAGCAGCATTAGCAATTTTAACCGCCCACGATATTAAAACATATTTTGATAAAAAACCGTTAGTAACGGTAATCTCATTCGGCGGTCCACGTGTTGGTAACAAAAGCTTCCGGTTAAAACTCGAAAAAGAAGGAATCAAAGTGTTGCGTATAGTAAACTCAGACGACGTAATCACAAAAATGCCAGGGTTTGTGTTAGACGATAAAGTTGAAGAAAGTGTTGATGATGTGGAAGGGAATAGTGATGATGTGGCATGGTTTTTGCCACGTTGGATACAAAAAAGAGTGAAAGAGACTCAATGGGTTTACTCAGAGGTTGGGGAGGAGTTAAGGGTATGTAGCAGGAATTCACCTTATTTAAAAGGTGTTAATATTGCCACGTGTCATGATTTGAAGACTTATTTGCATCTTGTTGACGGCTTTGTCAGCTCTGAATGTCCTTTTAGATCTACTGCCAGGAGGTTCCTTCAGCTGTAACTTTTTGAAAGAATATAAATTTTGAACATAGAAAGAATATGATAGTACATATACACATTCGTGTATAGAGAGATTTTGTCACAGATGGATAAACTTTGGTCATGTATGAATTGTTGAGATTGAAAGTTATTCCACTTAGTTCAAATTGATTAGTGATACACCATTTTCTTTATAAGTGTTTTTTTTACTCGTTAGTTTTAGGGTTAAGATCCTCTTCATTTATAACTTTCAGTGTTATATTGCCAAAAAAAAATTAGTTAAAAGTGTAGACAATCATTATTTGTCATTCTCTTAACCTTAAGGAAAAAGTTTATGCGAGTTAGATTGCAGTATTCTCCGGAATCACGATGAGATACAAGACTCAGAGAATGCTTACATAAATACTTATAGGTTATCTATCAACGAGGTTTTAATATTGACAACATGAATTGAACTCATACCCTTGTGAGATATGAGTCAACTCCTAACCAACTTAACCGACCTTTGCCAACAGAAAGATGTATTGATAACCCAAAATTTGATCAAAAGTAAATAAATTATCGCTAGAGATTATTTTAACAATCCTCAATTGTCAAAACTGGTTTGTGTAGTTTTTATCTAACTTAATTTAAATTCTAGAAGGTACTAAAATGAGTCTAGCTTAGATTCCTTGACAAAATCTATTTTAAGATATTCAACATGGTTACATAATCATTTCAACAATGTCAATGTTATATTTTGATTTTGATCATCATTTGATCTAATGAACTGTTTCACTTCTTATCATTCTAACATAAAAAGTTTCTTTCACTTGATACACCTCTCATACATGAGAGGGTATTTAACTTGAATTCTCCATAATGGTTGCATAGACATTACTATTGTAGATCAAACCATTAAGTGAATTTGTCAAAATTACGATAAGTTATGTATTGTGATTTTACAAAAGCTACAATTTATATCTTTTATGAAATCACAATGAACCACCGTGATTTTCATGCAAATTTAAATATACAATAGATATGACAAAACGAAACAATTTGGAGAGTTGGTCTTCTCCCATTCTGAATTGCTCATTCCTCTAAAAAAAAGTCGAACGCGAGTTAACTCATGTGATGTATTTTCAACATGAGTTAATTCATGTATGTGAATTTTTCAGTGTGAGTTAACTCACATAACACGAGAATGAGTAAAAACAAAAAAGAGAAATTCTCAACAATTTGCACCAATAGAAGTTTACATAGAATCCAAGCTGAATTATGATGGGCCGACCTTCACATGTCTTTGTCTATAAATATTAAGAAAGAAAACCAAGGTAATTAGTTACATGTAATTATCATAAATAAACGCTAGATCTTGTCCATAATAATAAACAAAAAACGTTAGATATGACAGTTTCCAGATTCCATGATATTGTCCCCCTGGAAAGCATGATTCAGTGACTTGATTGTTGATGATAGTCTTGTGCCTTTGTCCTTTTTATGCTACTAACTTTTCAAAAATTGATTGCATAAAACTCTAGTTTTGAACCGTAGAAAAGCAAAGCATTGATTCCTGTATCATGATGTATTTGAATAATAATTTTATTATCTAATGTAATGAAAGAACATTGCCCCAAAATATCAAAAAATGATTCGCAATAAATATTGGCTCAAAAAAGAAAAAGCTTGTATGAGCAATTAATATAGGAGTTTTACAAAAGGGAGGTTGTAAGTAAATGCAGAATGGGTAAGAAATAGGTCCCATTTAAATGGACCCCAATGGGTCCTTTTGGAACTCTCTTAAGTAAAGTGTATGGGAACTTTCCATAATCTAAAATTCTCATTGTCTATATCAAGTTACTAATGAGAGGTTGAAAGCAGCTTCCAATATTCCGAGATTAATTATGCAAACATGTTTGAATCTAGGTTTTGGGGTTTTGCAAACCATATGTTGCGGTAGACCTTAAAGTCTCACATTGCTTAAGAATAGAGATTAATGATAGTTTATATGCAACATTTACACTTCTTAACCTAACGAGACGCCTTTAATAAAAGGTAAAACTGTGAAGAGCTTATACCTAAAGCGGACAATACACGATGTGACATACTTGAGGGCGGAACATATGATGACTTTACTGGGGAGCGCTCTCCCATAGCCTCGGTTGGGGGCAACTGTTCCAATACATCTTAAAGTCCAAGTTGCTTGGGAGTCGAGGCTAATGATAGTTTATATACAACATCCCCATTCCCCAATTCAACGAAGCACCTTTTTATAAAGGACAAAATCGTGAAGGAATTACACCTAAAACAAACAATACCTCAAAACGCAGTGTGACATACTTGAAGATGGAGGGAAACACCATCAAATGAAAACAAACAATTCCTCGAAATGTACTGTGACGTACTTGAGGACGAAGAGAAACACCATCTAATGTGACAATGATTAAATATTTAAATGGATTGATGATATGAACCTCTTATTGAACATACTAATATGATCCAATATATCGTATCGCGATTCGTTTAAAAACAATGTTCAACACACATTGGTAATCTACTCTTCTTTGTTACCGGAGATCGTCTCCTCGGCTGTTAGGTTCAGTGTTCATCGTCACTTGAGTACAAGTACATGATGGTCGTCCTACGAGTGACTCCTTTGGTTGTCAATTGATTTGAGTCTGTCTCCGGATAAGATAGAGATTATCTCGTCTTTGTGGTTTAGGTTTAGTAAGAGCATGGCTTAAAGAAGCGAGTGAGTCTTGGAAAGGTGGCCATAATTTTTATTAACAATAATTTAAAATAACTAATTATTGTTAATCCATAATTCAATAATTAAATAATTTATCTAACCCAAATCCATTAAATGTGCCTTGATGAGTCTTTTTAGAGTTCTCTAAGTAGAGTGAATGGGTACTTTCCACAATCTAAAATTCCCATTGTCCACATCAAGTTGCTAACGAAAGGTTGAAAGCTACTTCCAATATGCCAAGATTAATAATGCAAACATGTTTCCGTGTAAGGAAAATATTTGGATGATTTTTACCAAGAAAATAATAGTTCTTACCTATAAGGAAATCAATGAACCAAAACATTGCCAAATTTTTTACAACATTTTACAATTTGCATTCTAGATACTACTTCAACACCACGGATTTGTGAATTGTGATGGATTCTTCTATATTTGATCCCAATATCTTTCTTTATTCATGATCACGCCGTTGCCACCATAAGTGTCTTCTCAATCATGTCCAACTTGAGCAAAAAATTATGTGTTGCTATTGGACAATTTTCATTTTGGTCCTAGTTGAAATATTTGTGACCATGCCATTTTAGGTAACTTTGGTTTTCATAAGAAACAAAGAACAAATGGAAATGATTAAAACTTATGATTAGAAACCATCCTTTCCTTTCGTCTATGATCAAATCATACTTCTCCAAAGGTAGTGCGCAAGAAATCAAAGCATGAGATACATAGCAATCAATCATCATTGGGTATTAAAAGGTGGGTCAATTATTTAACAGGTCAAAAACGATATATGTGAATGGATTTCTAACTATATCAATATATTATTGGTATAGCTCAATGATCACATATATTGCGTATCTACATATATATGAAGAAATTGGAGTCCAAGAGTTGTTGAAAATTAGTTAGAAAGGAAGGTAGTTTTCATTGTTAACAAGCAGATAGATCAGTCGGTCACTTCCTTGATAATAACTTGTGAAAACGATTTTAGGTTACTAAAAAAAAAATTATAACAAGTACTAGTTAAGGAAAAAAAATACAAATTTTATATTGGAAATAACAATTTTAAAAAATAGATACGTCACTTTTAAACAAAATTTCTAATTTTTTTTTTGGGTACAATATATTTTTATTTCCTTAACAAATGCCATAAAACACTCAAGCAATTCTTTAAATATAAATCATACTATTTTGACTATAGGCGATATTGAATTCAATATCCAGGGATGACAATTAGAACTACACTCTTTCAAAGAAAAAAAAAAGGATCTACACTCATTAGATATCTACGAAAAAATACCTACAATAGATGGATAAAAACATGCATTATAGGTATGGTGTAACGTCTCAAAATTAATGAACTAAAAGTAATCAAACTTTGACAAATTAAGATAGCTAATTATAAGCTAAAAGTTTATCATAAATTAGTATAATACCGATTCATGATAAATAAACATCGTTCCCTTGAATCCTTCTCACTCTCTAACTTCCAAAGCAAATTGTTGGCAAAGGTTGAAGTAAATAAAATAGTCACGGGGGGTTGAATTGTGACCCTTTAAAAATTAACCGGTAACTTAAAAAGTAATTCTCAAGTTGAAACTTGGAATGGTTAAGTTAATAACAGACTTCAGAACGTTCTGATGTCTGAGTGCAAGAACAGTTTAACAAAGTAAATGTGTTTGTGTTTGCAGTAAGTAAAGAGTATAGGGAAGAGAAAGAACACACAAAGAATTATAGTGGTTCACCCAATGTGGGTTAGTCCACTCCTCACAATCTTGTGAGAGTTTCCACTATGATGCTTGAGATAACTTCTCAAATCTTGCACCTTACAATCTTTGTTCACCTGAACAATTACACAACCTGTATTCTCTAAGCTTCAGCAGGCTTGCACCTTATTGCTAAGTTAACCATTTAGACTTTTACAATCTTTGCTCAAACTAACACTTTAGTACCTCTAAAGCTAGATGAGACATGGATTACAATTTGTGAGAAGTTCGAATGTTTGAGAATCAAACAAAGAGGAGGAAGAAGAAGAAGTTATCTTTAAGAGAGATAACAAAGAGTATTGATGTGCACTATAAGAAGGTAACAAGAGCATTCAGTGATTGATCAATTTCAATTGCAAGAGCTTCAAACAAAATCAAGTTATTTTCTTGTATGCTTTGCAATGGTGCAAGTAATGTTGAGCCTTTGGTCTCTATTTATAGAGTTTTAGGGCTCATATAGCCGTTGTAAGGTGACCAATGGTGTTATGCCACATGTCCTGAGCCCCACAAGCTTTTACTTGAAAATCTGGGTGAACATTCTGACCATCAGAATGTTGTTGTGTTCCCAGGACGAACATTAGAATGTTGTTGTGTTCTTCATTAGAATGTTAATATTCATGATGTTCTTCATCTTGGTTCATCAATGATGAATATCTGATGAGTTTCTGGGTTTGTTCAAGGCGTGACATGAGATTTGTTAGGCTTTATCCACCAAAAAGTAACTTCTCCATATGCATCAAAAGTTGCTGGTTAAAGTAGGATAAAGCTGAACCAAATCTGCCTTGGTCATTGTGCAGGAGAGAGAAGATAGTGGGTCTGCAACTTCAGGCCCATGCTTTTAGGAGATTTGTTGATTTTGATCAGAGGACAAGTTATCTCTGATGCAAGATCTCCTTTTGCCTTGCTTGCTAACTTTTCACCAACTACACTGTTCATAGTTAGAAGCATGTGCAGATATGAACATTCTGATCATCAGAATGTTCCTTTTGTTCTTACTTGAGGATGATTTGTAAGACTTACTTTTGATGTAATCAGTCCTAATAGTGAAGACACAACTGAAGTGCAGTGAATGCAACATCTAGGATAATATTCTCATTGGAATATTCCTAGTACTTTAATGTTCATAGTCTTAGATGAACATTAAAGATCCTTTAGACATTGTTCTTGTGATTGTCTTAAGTTCTTGATTAATCCATGCAACTGTACTTTTCTGCACATACAATTATGTCACCTTGTAGTTTGCATGTTCTTCATGTTCTTGATGATTTTGGGTTTGCTTATGAACAACCTTCTGAACTCTCATCAGAACGTTCTGATCAACTCACTGATCAACATTCTGAACTAACTTTCTGAACCTCAGAATTAGTTCATGAATTCAATGTCCTTTGATTTCTTGTATCTTGGTATGATTTAAACCTTGTTCCTGTCTTAGTAAAACACTCAAGAGCACAAGTTAAATACCAAGGAATTAATCAAATTCCATTTAATCCTTAATCATTAAAGTTTATTATCTTTAAAATTAATTAGGGATTTTGCCTCAACAAAGGTACCAAAGCGGCAACCAGCAAATCTCGAACGATGGAGGGGTGATGACATGCTGTCATTACGTAATTTTTAGGACTTATTTTGACAATTTTGATAGAGTTCAAGGCAATATGAATGGTCTAGAGGCGTTAAAAAGCGAGAAAACAACTAAAAGCTTGAAGCAACAAAAACGAGGCGCGATTGCTTACATCGTGACGCGATTTTATAGGCAGAGAGGCAAGCTTTTGGATTGCTGGAAACGTGACACGATTGCGGGAGACGTGTCACGATTGTGAAGAAGGATCTCGAAGGACTCTAGGTTGTTATAAAATCGTGACACGATTGGACACAGGTGCGACACGATTTTTGGATCAGAAAATATTTCCTATTTAACCAGAACTCAGTGCCAAAAACAAGGGTTGCGATTTTGGAGAGCAAGAGTGCGATTTTGAGACCTGAAGACTGCTTGAAGGGCGATTTCATCATCATTTACTCAGTTCATGTATGTTTTAATTATTTCATTGATTATGCTATTTGTAAACTCGATTATGAGTAGCTAAATCTCTCAGAGATAAGGTCCGAGATGAATTTATGTAACCCTAATTGATCCATGTTGCTGTGAAACTCTATTTATTATGAATGACAATCTAGTTTTTATTCAATTCAATTGTTCTTAATGCTTTTTATATTCTGATCACATATAAACTAGATTTAGTGAGAACGAATGACTACTGACCCTAGCTTTCGACTTAGACCTAATTGAATTGTTCTAATAAACATGGTTAGTCTAGGAATGGATAATCATTTATTAGTGATATTAGGTTAACATGCTTTAAACCTTCAAAGATTATCAGACCACCTAAGGAATTAGGGGTTGTAGTTTGAGAAGAGGGTCCTAACTCAAGGGATTGATTATGACTATTTTGTTAACTATCGTGGAACTAGAGAATCATTCATAAGAATAGGTGCAATACACCAATTAGGGAAACACTAGAGGATTCGACAGACCTGATCTCATCTCTCTCCATATTTTCTTAATCAATCTTTATTTTAAGTTACTTGATTTCATCAAATCAAACCAAACCAACTGCCTAGTGGCAA
>Ga0315915_1005182_pt1 | contig 16292 bp, 5 predicted proteins | sample MpolbnodulesMG_FD_207738 | JGI IMG/M metagenome (GOLD analysis project Ga0315915, IMG submission 207738) | Medicago polymorpha root nodule microbial communities from Los Angeles, California, United States - branched nodules | ecosystem: Host-associated > Plants > Roots > Nodule | place: USA... | reverse complement strand
GATTCCACACACATAAATATCCAATAGATCCATCGGTTACTAAACCACATCTTGATCATGACTTCCTTAAAATAATCCCAATCTATTCAATTATAAGTTTTGCTAATGTACAACTCAAGGGCCATGCAACTGTCATTACCTTTGATTTTAGTCTTCATGAATTGAATAATCTCGATGACAACCATAAAAATAAAATATAAGACAAACAAAACACATTTTCTTAAAAGAAATATACTCATATTATCAAAACAAGAAAAAGATAAAAAGGAATAGATTCAAGGCTTAATTACAGTTTTGGCCCTCTAAGTATCTAACTGTTGCGATTTTGGCCTTCTAATAAAAATAACTACTTTTGAACCCCCTATGTTTAGCCCCTTTTGCAGTTTTGGCCCCCAAGTCAATTTTGACCCAGTCAACGCACACGTGGATGTCATGTGTGTAATTTTTTATTTATTTTTTTATTTTGTTTATCTTTTATTTATTTATTTTTTTAATTATATTTTTTAATTTTTATATTATTTTTGTTTTTTTGATTTAAAATAAATAAAAATATTTAATTTTTTTAATTAAAAATTATTTTGTTTTTTTAATTATTTTTTATTTTTTAATTAACGCATTTACACGTGGCATTTTTATTTATTTTTTAAATAAAAATTATACAGGTGGCGTCCATGTGTGCGCCACGTCTACATTGACTGGGTCAAAATTGATCTAGGGGACCAAAACTGCAAAAGAGGGTAAGCATAGAGGACTCAAAAATAATAATTTTTTTTAAGGGACCAAAATCGCAATTTTTGAATAATTAAGGGACCAAAACTGTAATTAAACTAATATTCAATTATATTTTTCCATTCATTTTTTCGTTATCTAACTATTTTATTCGTTCCTTAAAAATAAAAATAAAAACTATTTTCTGCATGAAAGGGAAAGGAATCTTTGTGGATAATTGAATATACAACAACAACTTGCTGCAAAAACAGAATGGCAATTTTTAGGTTGACTTTGCTTTTCGTGAAATAATTTATTGATGATCTACCATTATGGGCTTCACAAAATATTAAACCTATCATGCGTTCAGCATGACACACTTGGCTCAAGAAATAAAATAATGGGTTAGGGGTGCCACTAGATTCTGCCTCATTAGACTTTGTTTAAATATAAAGTATGATTTCATTAGTAAAATTAGTCACCAATAAAGTCAAAATATCTTTATTAGTTTAGTGAAATTTATCTTTTTCTACAAAAGAAATAAATGCTTACTACAAATCGTTGCATTATTTATTTAAAAAGAATATTACACTAATGATTAAACATTACTTCACATGCCGGCAAAAAAATAAAAATTACTTCACATTGTTGTATATTTTTTTTAAAAACTTACATCAATTCATTATAAAATTTGAGATCTTATAATAACTTTATGAATACAGGTTAGTTACGCCAAATTTTTTTTGATGAATAGAGTCCCCTTATGTTTAAAAATTCTAGCATTTATGTTGCCAAACAATCCAAACAAAAGAGAGTCACGTCAAGTAGAAAGCGTTGCATATGTTTTTAGAGAAACCGTCCAACGATCTGAATTGAAGCAAGTGATCTTTAACATGAGCTGCCTTGACTGTAACAAAGCCTAACCACTTGAAGATTTCATAGCAAATTTGTCCAAAAAAGTCACAAGTCAGAAAGAGATGATCAATATCTTCTGAAGAGCCACATCCATTTGAACGATAATGAGCGTTTGATTGAAGAACCCTTCTCCTAATTAAGTTGTCAGTTGTAGGTAGTCAGTTGCAAAGTAGCCGCCAAACAAAAATGTTGACTTGTAAAAGAACCTCTTTATGCCAAAAAAATGTAGTATGATCATGAGGCAGCCCTTGAAGTCAGAAGGTTGTATACACTAGTAACATTGTATTTGGAAGTGACATAAAGTCTCCAAATCCACCTCTCGTTCACATTAGCCTGCAAAATAATGGGTAAGAAAAGAACACAACACTCGTGCACCAACTATTCCTCCCATGTCAACAATCTCCTCCTCCACATCAAGCATTACCTCCCTCCCTTCAACCTAACAAATACATATATGATACAATTACCATATTGATAATAGAAAGATAAAAAAGACAACTGTTTCTACTCTTCAAAGCATCTTCCTCCAATCAATGGTCCCACCTCTCTCCGAATGTGATCATCAAACCAACTGCCATTCCCCTCACCAGCGCCCTCCTTAACACCAAGCAAGTTTCACCACCACACCGAGGTTGTGCTCCCCCCATCGCCAATATTCCCACTGTCGTCACCATACCTCGCAGCTAAAACTCTATATCACAAACTACTTTTTTTCCTCCCTTAACCTCCAACACCATTTGCCAATTAAAGATAAATTAAACTCCTTAATCCTCCCCACCTTCAAACCTCCATCCTCCTGTTTGTGACAAATAGTGTCCCAATTTATCCAATTTATTTTCCTAGTTTCTTCACTCTCCCCCACCCCCCCCAAAAAAAAAGATTCAAGGAAAGTAATGATACCTGTAGCAGCCTTGAAGAAGGAAAAGAAATAGACCGGGAAAGAGGACATAACAGATTTTAGATGGACTAAACGACCACCCAAAGATAAATTGTGACTCTTCCACTCAGACAATCTGATGATAAATCTCTCGATCAATGTTTTTCATAAATTTAATTTACGGGAGTCTTCGCCAATAGGAAAGCCCAAATAAAAAAAAGGGAACATAGCCAATTTTACTGTTCAAAACCAAAGAAGCCTCATTTAATTAAGACTCTGAAACATTACCACCAATAAGCATGCTCTTATGAAAGTTAACTTTAAGAACAGAAGTCATTTCAAAAAGAAAAATTAGGGCATTTAAAGATCGAATGTTTGCCCAACTTTTATGTCTTACACTCCTACTAGCAAGGTGTCATCAACAAATTGTAAGTGGGAAATACAAACATCATCAACAGTTTGGCCCACCTAATAACCAGAGAATAAGTTAACACGTACTGAAGCACTCATAATAACATTAAGACCTTTAGCCGTTATTAAAAAGAGAAACGACGAAAGGTGATCTTCATGACGAAGAACTCGTTCGAAATGAAACTCATCTATTGGACAACCATTCACTAAAATAGAAGCAGTTGTTTAACATAAATAAATTAAGTTACTCAATTGAATGGTTTTGAAGTTTAGAGGCCCAAGTAATATTTAATTTTAATTATTTGTTTTGGTTAAAAAATTATAAGTTTGTCAATAAAATAGTTTCGATACCAAGATAAAATTGAAAGAAATTAAACTAAAGTGTGTTATCCCTTTATATACAGGTATCTATATTTTTTTTGTTGAGAGGATGTATCCATACTTCTACATCTTTTTTTGGTGGTGTCCGGGGTTCGAACCCCGAAACTTACATATATTATGCATTGTCCTTACCAACTGAGTTAAGCTCACGAGACCATACTTCTATATCTATACTAACAATAAAAGGGAAACATTTTTTTATAGCAAATATTCAATATATTTAAATTACCCTCAAACTTTTTTATAGGGAACCCGAGTCTATTTGGTTCGAGAGTTTTGGAGGGGAGGGGAGGGGAGGGGAGAAAATATTTTTAATTTAAAGTGTTTGGTTCAATTTTAGAAGGGGAGGGAAGGGGAGAGGAGGGGAGCAAACTTTATTGCACTACCAAAATTATCCTTAGATTAATTTAAAATCTCAATATTATCCTTATTACAACATTTACTATTATTAGGTTATATTATCCTTAAAACAACTATTATTATTATTATTATTATTATTATTATTATTATTATTATTATTATTATTATTATTATTATTAGGTTATAGGTTATGTTATCTTGTAACAACTTTTATTACTACTTGTAACAACCCTAATACTAATCTATTATTTCATCATCTACATCGTGTTGTTATCGATTACATTGTTATTGTTTCGTTACTTTATTATCCTTATTTAATTAAATTTAAGGGTAAAACAGTAAAATAATTTTAAAATCTCTCTGCTCCCCGTGGGAACCAAACACATTTGTAATTAAAACATCTCCCCTCCCATTCCCTCCTAATTCTCGAACCAAACAGTCCCTTAAATATTTTGTTTTCTGAAAGGTAAATTACCTCCAAACATGTATTCTACAATTATTTTGTAAAAAAAAATGTATTCTACAATTATCCTTTTTTTAAAAAATTTAAAATTAAATCAAAATATATGCATAATAATAGCAAACTTAAAAAAAAACTATTTTTAGTTGATTTTTCAAAAAAAAAATACTCTCTCCATTCCTTTTTAAGTGTCTTTTTAGGGTGAATTTTCCGTTCCTATTTAATTGTCTTTTTCATATTTTAAGGGTACGATTTGTCAGTTATACCCTTTGTCAATTACTCTTATCGTTTTCAATAAAACTAATTAATGTTATCTATTTGGAAAACTAAAGTTTATTTTTTTTAAACAAAGTTTGTTTCTTGTTATCTTCAAATTTAAACAAAATTTTGTTACAATCAATGGTTCCAAAAGGAGTTAAAATTCTATAAATAAGATGAGTAGCAATTGTTAAAAATTTCAAGTGCATAGTAAAAGAACAAATTGGAGAGAAGAAAAATAAAAGACTCAATGAATGGTCAAAAGGAAGAAAAAATGGAAGCTAAATAAAGACTCATTGATTAAAGGAGTTTGAAGAAAGTTAATTTTTTCTTAGATTTTGATTAATGTGAAGTTGGAATAATTTTTATATTGACTTAAAATAATTAAAAAGATGTGCATAATATTTAGAAAATTGACAATTGTTTGTTATGAAAGAGAGAGCGCGCAAAAAAGTAGGAATTTATCGGAGAAAAAGATAATAGCTGTCAATTGTTTGTTATGAGAGAAAGATAAAATTAAATTTATTGAAAAGATAAAATGTGTGCAAAAAAAGAGGAATTTATTGGTGGATTAAAATGAGGATATAATAGGAAGAAAATGTGCAAAAATACACATTTCTAATTTAGTGTTAATTTTCTAAAAACACACTTAAAAAAGAACGGAGGGACTAGTTGAATATATTTTGCTACAAATTTTCTCCTAGCAATCTCTTATTTTATTTTGCTTTCAAAAAAGAAAAAGTCTCATATTTTATTTCAAACTAGCGAAAAGACGGGTACTCACGTGCCCACCATTCCGCTCATTTTATTGCGGTAACGTTTGAAAATTATGAACGGTGTTTTTATATGAAATTTTGATTTTGATTAAAACAAAAAAAAAATAAATGTTTGCTGCTTTCAAGTTGTAAAAAATCAAATAAATCATGATTATCCATTTCAATAACACCGACAATAATACAATACAACAAAAATATATATAATCTAAATTCTTTTTTTAACGACACCAACAATATTTCAGTCTTTTATTAAAAAAAAAATGACACCAACAACAATTTTATTATAGAAAAAGTTGTTTAAGGGTATAATTGGAATGATGAAAAAGTAAGTATAAATATACTCATCTTGTTTGTTATACTTTTTAAATGATAAAGGAAAAAAATATATATTCATATTGTGTTTGTTACATTTGTTTTAACATTTAAATTTATTCTTATCTATTTGTTACATACGTTATTTGTATTGAAAATTGAGAGTGTTTTTAGAATGAAAAAGTCAGTTCAAAAGTGCTGAATGGGGTAGTTTTTCTTTTAAAAGAAAATCAAGTATTCAATTGTTTTTTGTGTGAAACCCCTCACAATTTTTTATTTTTTTTGTGTGAATAAATAGGTATTAAAGCGTTTACCTAAAAAAAAAAGTATTAAAGTGTTGGTAAGACTTTTCTTAGCCAAATGGAATTCCAACTAACTTCCCTATTCCTTCTCTAAATTTGTTGGAATAATCCGATTGATCCACAAAATATGGTGATTATCATCACCAACCAAGATCAAACGGTGTAGAATCCTACTAAAAGTCTAAAACCTAGTGGCCCTACATTGAATTCACTGCCTCTTCTCTCCCCTCCTTATATATTCTCCAAGTCTTCATGTTATTTATGCGTTTTCCATTTGTTATTAGTCTATAATTATCAAACCATGACCATCTTATCAAACCCTATGGGATACTCTTCCCTTATCTTCATCAACAAAGCTATAAAATATCCAGAACCAGTTTTCCTTTAGTTTCAATATAATTTCACTTCAAAGTTTGAGTCTTTTTGGTCTCTTTGTGTTCCTTTTTGGTTTTGCAAAAATGGGTTTGGTTGAAAAGAGTCCAAAGAGTCTTCATTTGCATAGACATCATCTTCAACATAAGCAAGAGTTCAAAGGTGTTCCAAAAGGGTTTATGGCTATAAAAGTTGGTCTAGGGGAAGAACAACAAAGGTTTGTTGTGCCGGTGATGTACTTCAATCACCCTCTTTTCATTCAACTATTGAAAGAGGCAGAAGAAGAATATGGATTTGATCAAAAAGGAACCATTACTATTCCTTGTCATGTTGAGGAATTTAGAAACGTTCGTGGTTTGATTGATAGAGACAAAAATCTTCATCAACATGTTGGTTGTTTTGGTTTATGAGAAAACCACGAAGTTGGAAGAAGAAAGAAGAATAAATTTACATGAAAAATTATCTTCTTTTGAGTCTTGACCCTTAAATCATGGTTTCATATTTCCATGATTTGGTCATGTAAATTTCTAGTTTTTAGGTTTATTTCTAGTATAAAACTTAGTTAGGTTTTTTTTTTTGTTTTTTTGCTGAAGGTGAATGACCACAGAATGTTGGTTTTCCGATTGTAGTTAATTTTCTTATTAATTTGATGAGAACTTTAATGAAAGATAGTGATGCTTTTCTATACTTTTCGTGAAGATTTTTTTTCTTCTTTCTTTTACGGGTGAGAATAATTGGTACACCACTCTTTTGGAAAGATAAGATAATCGAAAAGAATGAATTGATTGTAAGTAGGGCTAAAATTTTGTATCTTTTCCTTTTTGAAGAGTCATTGATTGAAATTGCCATTATCAAATTGGTCCATCACAAAATAAAGTGATTCAATAACCGATGGTTTAGAATTGGGGTTACATATAATTTGTACAAAAAAGAAAAGAATTGGGGTTATCTTCTTTTTTTTTTTTAAATAGTTGGCTCAGTTGGTAGCTACCAGGGATAATGTGAGCAGAGAATGGGGTTTGAACCTCGGATTTCCCACTTCTCCACACATAATGCGTGTGAATCTAGTCACTAGGTTACTTGACAAAAAAAAATAGTTGGGTCACATTTTTAATTATTCTGGATGCTCAAATTCGGCCAAAAACTGCCTCTTAAATAGTATTATTATTATTATTATTTCAATGGATGATGTTTCGTTTGAGAGGATAAGATCTAACGAATGAAATTTGGCTAAAGAGAGATTGTGTAGAAGATGTGGGCATTTAGGATTAATGAATTCTGTTATTTAATTTGTGTTATGTGCCGCCTTAGCCTAAAACAAAAACAAAAAAAAAAGGTTGAGAATAAATGTAGAGACCATAAGATTTAGGAAGAGAAACAACTTTAGGGTAAAAATAAAAGATAAAGAGACAACTTTAGGGTTCTGTTTTGAAATCTAACTACAACGCTGCTCTACGTGCTAGAGGATGATCCAAACAGGAGAGAAAATTGAAAAAAGAAATTGATTTTTTTGGTAGTACTAACAACACTCTTCTAAACACTCACTTTTTTGTTGGTTTAAATCATGGTAAGTCTCGTACTTTAAAAAAATAATTGTTTCGATGAAACCATCTCTTTCATAGTCGATTGGCCGTTAATATATAATCAAATCATTTTTTTTCCTTCTATTTATCATACTTTATTACCAAATTAAATGACTGCATTTGTCCCGTGAGCGTAGCTTAGTTGGTAGGACAATGCATTATTATATGCAGGGGTCGGGGTTCGAACCCCGGACACCCCACTTATTTATCTTGTAAGGTGAATTCTAACCATTAAATTACCTGACAAAAAAAAAAAGACTGCATTTAAAGGGATGAATTGAATGCTTCCTAAAATTGCATTCAATCCTATATTTCTAATGTATCACAGAAAATTATTTGAAATAAAAAGAATCAAATAATTTTCTATGATGGAACAAAAGATTTCAAATTTCTATTTCGAATAATTTTTTGATTTAAATCAATGTGAGTTTCACACTTTGGAAATGAGTTCCACTTAAAGTGGTAAGAAATAAATAAATTTCATCCAATATGAGAGTGAAGGTTATAAAGATTGTTGAAAATAGAGCATCTCTAGCATTCCTTTTTTTTTCGTATTACTACTCAAATTTTTAGAGAAAAGAAGCCCGAGTAATTTAATTTACGAAAGTTTTTATAAAATTTTGATTAAAATTATTTAGATTTTGATTAAAATCATATGTATAGATAATAAATATTTTGCAGCTTCATATTTTAACAAACTATGCTTGTCTTTTCAAATGATACCAACAATATAACAAATATAATATCTTTAAAAAAAAATATCAAATTATTATATTTCAAAATAATACCAACAAAAACATTCTTATAATCAAAGTTGCTTAAGAGTATAATTGAAAAAAGAAAAATCCAGCCTATAGATTAATCATTTGAGCTTAATTACTTGGCTAAGGAAATTAATTTTAATCATTGGTATCTAATTACTTATGGTTTTTAAAGAGTGTTTGGGGGCACTCGTTAACGTTTCTCATTTCTTAATTACAATCTTCATTAGTTTCTTTATTTCTCTCATAAATTCACTATATCTTGATTCTCTATTTTATTCTCTTGTGCCGCTATGTGATGTACACTCGTAAAAAGAACCAATTAATTTGAAGGGAATTGAAACCTCTCTATTTAGATACTCATTTTCTCTATATTTCTCTGGAACATCTCATTTCACTCTTAACTATTCTTTCTGAGAGCGATGCCTGAGGAGGATCAAACTAAACTGTAGAATGACTGATGCAAAAGATTAGGATCCCATATAATTAAGGTCAAATCTGATCGACATTGTGATAAATAAAAGTGAATGCAAATTAAAGTCAAGCACTAACTTAAATCAAACCACACCAAATGGCACGCCTCTTCTTTTCGTACCCCTTAATGATGTTCAAAATCAAATAATACACTTTTTCTCTTTTCTAAGATTTTGTTTTCTTTATTATGGTAAGTGCTCAATGTTGAAATACTTTATTTAATTACTAGTGTTCAGACTTTCACTTTTTATTACGCTAATGCTATATAGTATTGATCAAAATTATTTTGATTTTGATTAAAATAATTATAAGTGTGTGTATATATATATTTTTGAGGAAGATATATATAATATATATTTTGCATTTTCATATATAATCTTTGTATCAACATTCCTGTTTGAATTAATTTAAGCACTTAATTCTCATTCTCAATCTCAAATGTGTGCCTTTTAACGTATGTATTAGAATAATCCTAACTTGACCAACATTGGATTGGCTCAAGCAGTAAGAGACTTAGGCTCCTTAAGCATGTGAAAGGCCTCATGGATTCGATTTCTGTCTCTTGCGTTTGAAAAATATCTAATTGGAAGGGAAGAACACACCTTATATATTCCACAGATTCTCCAACGGAGATTAGTCACTTCTAAACAGTCGGAAACTTCGTATCAATATGATGATGATAATAATAATAATAAAAAAGAATAAACTTAGCTTGTGAATATATAACAAGTGAACAAACATATGGACCTAGAGAGGGAAAAATGGAGGTTTTGCATGTAGAATAATTGGTAGACAAAGACAAGCAATAGGGTATGTGGACCATTACTGTTTCTAAAATCAAAGTTTAATAGTATCAACGGGGCCCCGTAGGAATGAGTGAGAAATGTAGAATCTCAAGTGTTTTTCCATTTTCATAGAGAATTGGTTTGTTGGTATCTGAAATTCATTTAATTGGTTAGGTGATTGAGAAAGACAAACAACCGTATTATAAGGTGATTGTGTGTTGATATGCATGACTACCACGTTTGGTGAGGGTCATGATGTTAGCTGATACTATATGCATCCAAAGGCAACATTTAATTCAATTGAAGTATAACCTCAGTCCTTTGTTGTGTTTGCATTCCTTGTTGATGGTTGAAAATTGAACCAAAAGATCTAAATAAGGAACACTATTTCGATTTTGGACCCCTTTGGATTCAACTTAATTCTCCTGATGTTATGGTTCAGGAATATAACGTTTTTTCACATTCGTGAAAATATAACACTATAATAAGAGTGTTACAAACTTTTTTCTTTGGTTAAATACGTTTTTGCTTCCTATAAAATTTTCAAATTTCAAGTTTTAGTCTTTAAAAAAAATTTCATCAATTTTTGGTCCTTCAAAAAATTTCCGTCACATCTTTTGATCCCTGCATTTATATAAAATCATGTGTATCCTTTGAAATTTTGTATTATTTTTTGTGGTCATGTTTAATACGTTATAGAAATCTCTTTTGCAAAAGTTTAATTTTTTTAACAAGTTATGAATTAAATATGTACGTCATATTTAATTCATATAATTTGTTAAAAAAAATTCAATATTTTTTTGCAGAAGAGATTTTTATAATATTATAAACATTTCGATAAAAATTCATTCAAAAATGTGAACAATACAAATGATTTGATTTAAAAATAGGGACCATATGTGGGGGTAGAAATTTTTCAGGGACCAAAAATTTATGAAAATTTTTATATGGCCTAAAACTTGAAATTTTTTTAAAAATTATATGGATCAAAACCATATTTAACCCCATCTTTTTTTAATGTTGATTTTAATATTCACTTTCTTCGTTATATATTTTCTTTTTACAAAACTTTCTTTGTTATATAAAGAGTGCTAATAACACTTTTTTTTAACGCTCACTCTAATACTTATTAGATGAAATCTATATGGAGCTTACACCTTAGAAATTGGTTTAAGTGAAAGATGTTGGAATATTTTATTATATATTTTAATTTTTTTTAATTGATTTATTTAATAAGAAAATACTAATGAGTGCTCTTAAGAAATTGACTAAAGAAACAAATGCAAAAGTATTATGTTCGGAAGTGGTGTACTAATTCAACTTGTTAGAAATTCATTTTCTCAAGAAGCCAAACTAGTACCCTGAAATTGACACATGAGAAAATCAAACTTGAGACCTTGAGACTTTGAGAGAAGCACACCACAAAGCCTCAAGCCAACACTACTAGGTCAACCCAAGTGGGTTAACTTGTTAGAAATTCATAATTTGTTATTTCTAATATAAAACTTCTATTTTTTTTGTTTCCTTAGCTAATGCATTAGGACATTTATTAGCGTAAACTATTTAATTATTATATTCTAATATTGTTATGTGGACATATATATTTGTTCAACTATGTTAGTTATTTATTTTAGAGTCTTAAACACTTAGTGATCAAATGAAGTAAAAAAGCTAACTAAATGACCCATTTAAAAAAGAATGAAAATCATAATTAGACATGACTCTATATATAAATTTGCCTATATGAATGTTTTATTGTTGGTATCATTAAAAAATATAAGTATAACTTGTTACAATAATGAAAATGCAAAATATATGTACTTCGTCAAAAAAAAATGTACCTATAATTTTAATCAAAATATTTTATATCAAAATTAAAATTTCATAAAAGTTATTGTTTGTGATTCATACGCATTAATACAATAAAAAGAGCAGACATACACGTATGGAGTGAACGCCAGTGTAGAAAAAGTTTGTTCCAGTCTATTTAAATTATTTGAAAACTTAAAATATAAATTAGTTACGTTGATAACATTTAAGACTTTGAGATCTGCTTTAATCTTTGCTGATGTTGAAATAAGAATATTTGGAAAACATAATATGGAAGAAAATACATTTTTTTTCTTGTGTTGAAATAAGTAATAAGTAAATTTGGAAGAGTAAATATGGACGGGAACATTTTTAAGAACATTTTAAATTTTTATCTGTAGCTAACATTCGGACCATCGGTTAAATTTGAGGGTATACGTTTTATAGTCTCTTAAATTTATTAGATTGTAACTCTCAATCATAGGAAACCTATCATTATTTTGTAGATTAAAGCATCACTCTCAATCAATTTATTGATAAGCAATCTGAAGAACTTATAGAATGAGCATATGTCGTTAACGCGGTTGTCAACAAAAATTATGAGCTCAGTTGAGGACATTAACCTCGCCTTTTCGTCTCCAATTCCGGTTACCTCTCTGGATCGATATATAAGGCGGAACAATAACAATTTTGACTGTGCAGTTCTCAATGTTGATGGAAGTTGTATTGGTAGTCCGGTTAGAGCGGGCTTTGGTGGATTAATTCGCAACAGTGCCGGATTTTTTCTTGCTAGCTTCTCAGGTTTCCTACCATCTTCTTCAGCTATTTTGCAAGCTGAGTTGACAGCCATATATTACGGTCTCTCCATGGCAAAGGATATGGGTATCACAGAGTTGGTCTGTTATTCGGACTCTCTCCTTTCTATCAACGTCATCAATGGCAGTGGTTATAGATTCCACGTTTATGCGGTGCTTATTCAGGAAATAAAAGCTTTGCTTTCTCAAGCTAACTATTCGTTACATCACACGCTCCGCGAAGGTAATCAATGTGCCGATTTTATGACTAAGCTAGGAGCCTCTTCAGATGATATCTTCTTATCCCATCAGTTTCCACCAGATTATCTTCGCCCGTTGCTGAGGATTGATACACCAGGAACCTTGTTCTTAAGAGCTTAGTTTTCTTTGTTTCTTTCTTTTTTCTGTTTTCCCTTAGCTTTGTAACCAAAAAAAAAGAAAATCAAACTTGAGACTATGGTTATTGGTTGCACCCCTCGCAAAAATCTCGACTCCAAAAGGATGTTTACATCGGTATTAGTTGAGACAAATACCCTTTGTAAAGAGTTCCATTGTACTCTCTTCATTTTTTCAACACACCAAAAAAAACCTCACAAAGAGACAAAAAAAATCATAAATCAATGAATTTATTGAGAGTCCATTTGTAACCAATTAAAATCAAAGTGATTTTGAGATTGAATAATTTAAACAATATTTTTAGAGATTTTATAAAAAAATTAGAATTTATTTTGCGTTTGATTATTGTAATAAAAATAAAAAAATTTAGATAAATTTTGTTTGTTTGGCCACAACTATATAAAGGAGATTTTTTATTACAGAATTAACTGAAACTTTTGACACTTATTTTCTCTCTTCTAATTTTTTTAGAAGCTAGTCTTAACAACTTCTTATTTCTTATTTGAATATATATGTTTTTAGATTTGATTTTTTAAAAAAGATGTAAAAACAAACGCAAGCAACACTCTTATAAATGATTTTTTACTTTTTCAAAAAGTTTTTTTTCTTGAAAAAATTATGGCCAACGGGTTTTGAATTTAGCAAATACGACTTATTTATATATGTGGAAGGATGGTAGCTCCTTTTTTTTTACGACTTATTTATCTTAAAATTTTCCAAATCCGATGTTTTTTTATAAGGGAGATCCCGCATTTTGTCATATTATTAAAAAAGCGATTTTAACTTCATATATTTCTAAAAATACTTTGCATGAGAATTTACTCAAAAGTAGTAGAAGATATTTTATATTTATTTGTAATAAATTTAAAGAGTAATTTTGACATTCGGTAACTTAAATATTCATCGTTACTGATTTAACATAACAAAATTGACATTTTTTTTTTCAATAAGAAATTTGACGAAAATGATTTATAAGGAAATGGTTTCATCAAGTTGCTACGAGGATTTTGGGGACTAGAGATGGCTTTTTGTTTTGGAATTATTTATGGCTTGGTGAAGAAAGATTTGAAATTTAGATTCCCAAATCTATATTCGTTATCGAGTGATAAAGAAGTAAAAATGAGGAGATGTTTTGCTATCTCATTGAGGCAATGTAAACGACTCATTCTGAGGGCTTCCCTTCAAGTATCATTTATGGCTTCAAGAGTTTGATTTGGACAGCTCGTTAGTTAGGGTTGTAAAGAAGTTATGGAGTGCATCGATACCATAAAAAATTAGTGTATTTAGATGGAGATTATTGCAAGAGAGATTACATACATAAGTGGAGTTGTGATAAAAGGTTAGAATTATTTTATTGTTTCTTGGTGACGGTTTCTGGTCTTCTAAAAAAAAATAGTAACATAATCTTTTTTGTTAAAAGATCGTAAACGGTCACCATAACTCAAGGGAAGTTTTTTTTTTTTTTTTAAGGAAATAAGTTTATATCATTTCATTACTTAAAATGTGTTTAATACAATTTGGTATTTCTATCAAAATCTAGAAATTAGTTGAAGATGTGGTCTGCTTAGCTAATATATGGACTGTCTCATTTGCTTGTCTCCTTACAAATAGGGATGGGCATAGTTCAGTTCAAACCCAAAACTGTGTCCGAACCGAACTGAATTGTTTTTCAGTTTGTTTGAACTGAACCGAACTATAACGAAACAGTTCGAACCAAACCAAACTAGTGCACTGTTGTTAAAAAAAATCTGCATATATTGGTCCAATAATATCTCCAAAAAGTGGACCAAATGCTACATATATTTACGATTCTCAATGCATTGTTGGTATTTCGTTTGTCTTCTTCACTGTGTGACGCTTTTCGGTGACAAGGTCACCGCCACTGAAGGTATGGAAGCTTCAACCCCACCGCCACCACCACACGATCTTCACCAACATTCCTTCTTCTCTTACACTGCATTACTTCCATCGACCTTGTCTCATCTTGGATTCCATTAGCTTGCAACCGCAACTCCGTCGCTCTCCGGCGCTGCAACCACCGTTTGGACCGGTCTTTCCACCATTTTCGCTCCCTCCGACGCATAACCGTCACTTCCAATTCGATTCTTTCAGACATCACTACTGGTGGTGCTCCAATAGTCTTCATCGGAGGCGTTGAGATTACTCAACCGGATCTGTTCAATAACAAAATGGTTGTTGTTCATGGCCTTCAAGGTTTGGTCTCTATGCTACCTCTGTTTTCTTGCAACTTAAAGAAAATGACTTCACTCTCCTTTCTGTTTTATCCTGATCACACAGTGCTCACATTCACACTCCCGGAGCCACCGTGCTTCATAGTAACAGTTCGGTTAATAACTGCCCTCTAAGTAACAGTTCGGTTAATAACTTTTATATATCGGTTCGGTTCAATATCAGTTTGGTTTGGTTCATTTCAACAGTTTGGTTCAGTTTTTAGTTTTTTTGCCCACCCCTACTTACAAACTCAACACTAGAGTTGACATAATATTGTTCAAAGATAGTTTTACAATTATGGATAATCATACCAAATTCTGTAACATCCTGACGTGCAGATGAAAAACTATCCATCAGTTTTTTGGCATCAAGCTCAAAATCGATAAGTCCTAAGTGTAATTGGTGAACCCATTCCATAGCTGATAACAATCCAAGAGTTTCGCCAACATGTACCTCACAGACTAGAGTAAACCATTCCATTTTTGCCAAAACAAAAGTGCATGTATCATCCCTTATATAGACTCCTATTCCCACTCTATTAGAAAGCTGTGAGAAAGAAGCATCAATATTGCACTTAAATCTTCCTTCAGCTGGTTTGATCCATTTCACATTTCCTTCTTGTCGCGGCTGTGCACAAGATGTATTACAAAACCTACGTGCATCTTGCCAATCATGAAGCATAACTTTTTCTCTCTCCACAACATAGACTTGAGTATCAATTACCTCATTCCACACTTTGTTGTTTCTTTGTTTCCATATACTCCACAACACACAACAAAATAAAGCCGCATCTTCATTAGATAAATCATGTAATGCTTTGAAAATAATATTCTTGCTATCCATATCTTGTTGTAGCAAAAGAGAAATAGAAGAAAAGAAAGGAAGCATACTCCAAACATTTAAGCTACATGGGCATTGAAAAAATAAATGAAGTGTATCCTCACTGCCCACCGTACACAGTGTACAATCTATAGGACATGTGACTCCTTTATCTTTTAGACGTACACGAGTTGGTAAACAATTTCTACAGATTCGCCACATAAAGTTTTTTTACCTTTGGGGGAATCTTGAGCTTCCGGATTAGATTCCAAGAGCCTTGCACCTTGAAATGAGATGTATCAAGTAATTCTTGCACACAAAAACGATATGCACTACGTGAAGGAAAATCGATTCGTTTTCAGAATAAGCAACGGATAAAAATTCAATTTTCTTTCCTTGGATCATTACGAATTAACACATGAATCAGTGATTCGATTGTTACCTCGAAGTGTGGAATCTGAAAGCTGGAAACTGGAATCTCGATCACAGCAAAGCAAGCAGCAAGCA
>Ga0315915_1005179_pt1 | contig 16300 bp, 14 predicted proteins | sample MpolbnodulesMG_FD_207738 | JGI IMG/M metagenome (GOLD analysis project Ga0315915, IMG submission 207738) | Medicago polymorpha root nodule microbial communities from Los Angeles, California, United States - branched nodules | ecosystem: Host-associated > Plants > Roots > Nodule | place: USA... | reverse complement strand
ATCTGCTTAACTAATACTGACCAAGAATTTTCTTGAGCATATACAATCTAATTTAAAGTTTCAGGAATAATTTTAAAAGGGTCACAATTCAAACCCCCTTCCTTGTGACGTTTATTGTTACTTCAAATAGTACTTCGGTCTACCATCTTTGATATGTAAGAGTAAGAATGTCAAGTTCAAATTCATCAAGGATCACGTGTAGATGAAGATTAATTCGTATATATGGTGGTCGCTCATTGTCTAAAGCAAGTAAAGATCGCAATGATTAAGTCCATGCTTCAAGCTATTCCAACTTATTACATAAGTACCTTTTTAGTCCCTACTTCATTAGGCAATGGAATAGAAAAAAAAATCATGAATTTTTTTTGGTGGGGGAAATGGAGGAGGCCTAAATAAGGAAATCAAGTGGTTATCTTGGAGCAGGTTTGATTTGAAAAGGAAGGATGGTGGTATGAGTCTTAAGGATCTCTACACGTCCAATTGTTTGGTGGCTCGTTTGTACAAGGCTCGTTATCTTCCAAAGTGTGATGTGTTGGAGGCAAAAAAAAAGGAGCAACTCAAGTTTTATGTGGAGGAGTATTTATGAGGCTATGCCTATGGTAAGATAAGGAACAATGTGGAAGATTAGTATTGAGGGTGAACATTCGAGTTTTTCATGATAGATGGCTAGCAAATGGAGCTTTGGTGGAACCTTCAATAATAGATATGCGTAGTACCAATTTGAATTTTCATGCTTTATTGAGAAATGACTGCAAAGAATGGAACATGGAGATGTTGCAATATTGTGCACTAAGCTCACAATCTATCATTGAGGTTATTTGAACACCTATCTTTAATATTTCTGCGATGCATGATGAAATTATCTGGAGGCCTGATATGCATGGTGAGTATAGCGTTCGTTCAACTTATAATCGCTGCTTGAATGAGCTTGTAGGAAGTGCAGCATTGAGAGTAGAAGCTAATTGGAAGGTCTTATGGAAAATGATAGTACTACCTGAGGTTCGTAACGTTATATGTGGACAACGGTGTGCAATTGCTTACCAATACGTGCTAGACTACTGACAAATGAATCATGATTAGAACAGTTGTTTGTGGTGTGAAAGATGCAAAGAAATTGCGGATTACTTGCTGTTGTTCTGCAGAAAAAGCGCGCAATCATGACAAAACATAAACATGTGGCATAATATTCATACTTTCCAATCGTTGTAGCTAAAAATGTGGTCAATTAATCTTTAGCATTTTATTGATGTTGTCACAGGAGCAACAAATTATTTTTGCTGTGACCTGTTGGGGTTTATGGCGTAGTTATAATGAAACATTTTGGAATAATGTGAGGGAAAGATAAGCTAATATTGTTCATATATGTAAGAGCTTGTTGGAGGAGTCGAGATTTATGCATCCGAATACAATGCAGACGGTAAATGGAATTTAGAATGGCCCCGTCCACTGATTAGATATGTCAAATGTAATATTGGGTTGTGCTTAAGAGATGAGTTTTTAATGTTTATGGGAGCAAATGCGCTGTGGTTTCAGCCAATTACGCATGTTAGTATTGGTGAGGCGATGTGCTTGCTCTCAGCTATCGAATGGATGCAAGCGCTAAATTTCAAACATGTTATCTTCTCTTTAGACTCGAAGATTATTGTCGATTCTTTCAACTCGTCGCTTCTATCATTTTATCCAGATATCGTAGCATTATGTTATCCTTTTAGTAATAAAATATAAATCTGTATGCAACCATTCGATAAAAATAATCTCATTTTCTTTTGATAAAAATAAATAAATAAAAATAATAATCTCATTAAAATAGCCAATCACTCAAGATGTCCAAACCAAAACATTTCATATTATGATCTTTGTTTTTGATAACATTTCATATATCTGTATATGCATCTTCTACACAAAAATCACAATATTTTCTTTAAACGGTCTAATACAATTAATACTAAAAGTGACACACTCACCAAGTAAAGTCCTTCCTCCAATTCACTTCATCATTACTGAAATAAAACCCATCTTGTGTAATCCTCCAAGAACATATCCTATTTGTGCCACAACGTTCTGCGTCCCTAGAAGCCTTAAACGCATCAAATTTCTTCCTTATGTTGTCCCATTTCATGGTACATTTCATGTGGTTGCTACTCCACAAATTTGGCCTCATAATCCAGCTAAAATCATCATGTTCTTGCATGGCTCGACTACCAAGATCCATTTCATCTGATGAACACCAAATGACCAAAGGCACAGATGAATTGTTTGTGAAGCCATTAATCACACGAACATAATATTCATCACTGCTAAACAAATATTGTGATCGTTGCATTACGACCATTACAATGATAATGGAGGCAGAAAAGCATAGTAGAGCGAAAACACACGCTGTAAATTTCATGGTCTTTTCTTATGAGAACAATTCAAGTGAATTTGTGATTTGTATATGTTACACGTGTTTGAATGTGTCACTTATATGTTAGAGTTAGATATTAGAATATTCATTTATTGGGCGCTTGTCTTTTGGATATATGTCTTGGGCTATAATTTTTACACCTAATAAGGAGATCCTTACCTTTTGTGTGATGCTAAATTATGCATATTTTTAAATGTGGTCTTGCAGTTGATTTTTTTTACTCTGCCCTTAAAGAACTAAATTAACGTGGTCAAAGTTTTATATTGGTTTTTGCCAAAAAAAATAAAAAAAAAGGTTTTATGTTGATTATGCGTAAGATCTAGTTCAATTAATCGACAAATAGCAATATTATTAGGATGTACACCTTCACTTGAATTGCAAAATTTAATAGTCTTTTAAAATCTTAAATAACAAAATATTACATACTCTTTTAAAATCTTCAAGATTTTTTTATACAAAAATTGTTTTTTAATCTTAATATGGATATTAATGAGTAAAATCCTAATAAATTACTATGGTATATGTCTCCGTATGTGCCGGATGTGGTAGGTTGGAATCAGTATAACACTTGTTTTTGGATTGTCAGTTTTTCGGTACTCTTTGGCAGCTTTGTTTATGGGTGGTTACTGCGACGGATTCAGGAATTTTGAATAGTGGGAGCACCTTATATATAAATTTTTAAGACTCATGAACATATCTTAGTTGGTAAGGTCATTGTGACATGAATTTTTAGTCATTAAACCATTTGACCAGAAAGAGAAATATAAATCATAATGGTCCTTAATAATTGTTGATATTCTCTGGGTCATACTAAATAGTGCCCCGGACACGACTTAAAAAAATAAAAAAGGTAAATTTTACATTGAAGACTATATTTTATACACTTTTTAATACTAGATTACACAAATTTCAAGAAATTTTTACTATACATGTTTCTTTAACTAGTGTTCCAGAGCACTAGATAACATTTTTCTATTGTTTTTTTATATTTGAAAACATGAAGGTGGTTGTGTTGTTACTTGTTGTGTCACGTGTGATTGTATGTATGAGGCAAGAGAGAAATAATTTGTAATATGTGTAGATTATATGATCAAAATATCATTTCTTATTATATTATACCATTATAAAAAAAAATTAAAAACTTAGTGCAGGCACAAGCCTACATAAGCTTGTACCTGCATCCGTTCCAGGGTGGTTTGGTTTAGCTTCAGATGGTCTCACATATCATTTTGTTCAGTTTGGTAACTTGGCATGAACGTCTAAAGTGTGGTGCACTATTATGCATCTCATTTGATTTTCTTGCGCTTGGGTTATATGGAAAGAACAAAATAGTAGGATTTTTAAGAACAAGGAAAGCACAAAATTACTCTCATTTCCTTTTAGTGGCTAAAGGCAAAAAAAAAAAATGTTTCTTTTGTCCATGGTTACTATAGCTGGTGGCTTAGCCCTCTTGTCTACTTGTGTATTGTTTAATTTTATGTATTCTTATTATTTGTTAGTCTGAGCTAATGTTTTCGTAAACTTTGTGTCATGTTCCGTCACATCTTGTGCTAGGTGGGATACTTTTTTGTGGTAATATGTTTCATTTTGGTTTGTTAAATAAAACATAACATAAATAAATAATTAAAGAATATTTTTTGAGGGGAAATAATTAAAGAATATTGAATAAAACTAAAATTTTAACTAAATTAAAAAAATTATTCAAAGATCTTTGATTGACTTAACTAATGAAGGAGTGAAAGTAAGATAGAAATAAAAGATATCAATTAATGATATAGAATTCTATTGAGTAAATGTCTACGGATCATCTCATAAAAGCTAGTGTAATAGAACATCAATAAACCCAAAAACATTTAGATGAGATGACAAAGATCTTTTTTAACTTAACCAAGGTTTGAGTTTGAATTCTATCTTGGACATGCAACAGTGTTAAAACTCTTAGGGAGAGTTTGTCGTTCATTTGGATTCTATAAGGCTCGAGAGATTAGTCTCCGCAGTTGCGCGCGTGGAAGATACCCGATTTACACACAAAAAAAACATTAACATTCAAAATTCATCCATTTATAGTGGGATAGTCTTTTATTTTAAAGCTCATTCTATTGTCTTTTATTTTAAATTTCATGATTGGTGGCAGAATCCATTCTTATGTTTGGGTAATGGTTAACCGATTTTTTTACTGTTGAAACATTGTTGTATCTATTGTCTATCCTCTCTGGCACACCTTATGATGTTGGGATAGTCCTTTGGTATTAATATATTTTATTTTGATTTCTTAAAAAAAAAAATCATCCATGTATGGATGAATATATTTCAAGAATAAATGAATCAAGAAAAAACTGATCCAAGAAAAAAAAAACTGTGAAACTATATGATCGATAAAGACTATACATTAAAGTAAATAATTAACAAGATCTCATCCAACACACTTTTAAGTTTTAAGTATTTGAAAAAAAAAATTCTTGTAAAAAAAAAAAGTATTTGAACTTTTTTCCCTCAAATGAAAAAAGTATTTGAAAACTTTACTACTTTTTTTTTGACAAGAAATATTTTGTTTTACTATTTATTCAATTCAACTGTGCAGTGAAGTGAGGTGTGAGCGTGAAAATTGAGAACGAAATTGGAATAACTTCTTCAGCCTACAATGATGTTACAATATAATGTCAAATTAATGCAGAATATTATATAAAAAACCCGAAAAATTCTCATCTTCTTTTTCTTCCACCTCCACCACCATGACTCATTTCTCCTTGCCGCGCCTCCTCTCCCCTACTGCCACTTTCCACCTCCGTCATACATCGTCACACGCCAAGCATTTGAAGGAGTCATTGAAGGGGCTGCGCCATGTCTGGATCTCGGGACTCATCGACCGTCAAAAGGTGGACCCCGACCTCACAAAATTAACGGAAGTGTTTTACCCGATGAAGAAGATGTTCAATACTGCCAACAGACCAGGACGCAGTCAACTCTCTTCAAAGTACCTTCATAATAGTAGTTATTATATGAAAATTGTCCAGGCAGCTATCACTTCCTTCAACTAGAAGAAAGACTATAAGGTAACAAAAGTCAAAAATATTCTTCAGTACTTCACACATAAAAATAGAATAATATTTCTTTCTTAATTGACACACCTGCTCATGCTGTCTGTTTCTCAGTCGAGGTTGAGAATGCTTTGCAGGCCTTTGACTGTGGTGGCGTTCATGTTCTTTCTAGTGTTGACGGGCTGCAAAGCCGGTCCATTACCGTTGATAAGAAAATGATACTATATAAATTTCCAAGACTTATATATATCAACAACCTTGACCACAAGGGAGCAAATCCATGGCAGGTTATAGACCAGGCAATATCTAAGCTTGATGGTCGTAGCGCTGCAATCCAAGTTCCAATAGGTTTGGAAGATGATTTTAAGGGACTTGTTGATCTTGTGCAATTAAAGGCCTACTATTTTCATGGGTCTGTTTCTGAAACTTCTACATTAGTTATACCCATTATTATTCTTCAAATTACTTAAATTGTTTCTTGTTGAAGAGAAAATGTTGTTGAAGACGTTCCAACACATATGGAAGCTTTGGTGTCAGAAAAAAGGCGTGAACTCATGGAAACTGTGGCATCAATGGATTGGCATCTTGCTGCAGCTTTATGCTCGAACAGGCCCATATCAGCAGCTGATCTTCAGGTGTGTGGGTAACATTGCCTTTCTTTTTTCATTAGATCGTTTCTCGTAGTATTTGGTTTTAATTGAATGAAAGTATCATTTGTCTTGATAATAATATTATGTCATAAACAACAATCACTTCTTATCAAATTCAAGGCTTGCATTGCTTTTTTATAACTTTGTTGTTGTTTTGAAGTCTTGAATTTGATAAGAAGTGGCTATTAATGACATTGTTATTGAGACAAATGATATTTTCTTTGAATCAAGTCTATGGTTCTTGACATATAGTGATAGTCTTTCGGTGTTTTATTTAATTTTGCTCTTTTGTGTGTGTAAATAAATATAACATAAATTTCATAAGTCTTTTACTGTGTCTGACATGCCATTCCACAATCCGCCATTTGCTTATACAAGAGTTTTTTGCTCTACGTCTTCAACAACACTGACTAGTATTATCCCTCTGGTTTTTAGGATGAAGTTGAAAACAATATTTTTTTTCAAATCCAGTTTATGCATGTATTACATTTTAAGGTTAGATTCTTTGAAAAACCCGATTTTTGTCCATGCACTCTAAAGGTAGACGCATTTTCTAATATAGTGATATATGAAAACCAGTTGTTACGTCTCCCTCCCCCTCCAAATCTTATGTATTAAGTAGTTTTCTTTTTGTTATTATTTTGCATATGTAGGAAGCAGTTCGTAGGGTCACCATAGCACGGGGCTTTATACCAATATTCATGGGCAGTACTTTCAAATATAAGGTAACCTTTGAATTCATATGCGCATTCTCTATTGTATGATCTTGACTTCTCTTTGGAAATTGAATTCACTTCTAGCATTCTTAATAAGATGATGGCTACTAGAGAGTAGAGGTCCATGAGCAATCACAAACGTACTAGGTATATCATAATAAGGGAAAAACCAAAATTCCATAAAATATGTCAATTATAGCCAACTATCATATGGCTAAGTTGTTTGGTAATTTATATATTGGTTTGAATGACAAGATTAGGATTTTTGTTATCATAGTGATGCTTTGACATACTCTCCATGTCTCATATTAAGTGACACAATTGACTTTGTCACATATACCAATGCACAATTTTGATCTTAAATAACTTTACTAATCTCTTAGAAAAAAATTATAAAATTTGATATTTTGAAAATATTCATCGAGACGAATTGAACAACATCTTATATGATATTATTTATCTTTTGTATATTAATAGAAAAATACGGTCAAAGTATATTAGGTCAATAATGCACATTTTCTAATATGTCATCTATTGTAAGACGGAGGGAATCCAAATTTTGGTTTAGAAAAAAGACAAACAAACGTAGGGGGAGAAAGCAGATAGATGGAACGGGATGTACAAGCATTTTTTTGTTGCATTCTATTTAATTTTTGTTACACTCTAAAATGACAAAATTATCTTTATATTTAATTTTTAAATTCACCCAAAACCCTTTGCATCATTCTTTCTCTTCCAAAAATGAGTTTAAGTGTACATACTTAAACTCAGTTAAAGTAGGTCATGTAAACTCAGTTTAAATAGGTCATGTAAAGTGAGTTTAAGTGTATACATAAACTGAAAAATTGTGTTAACCTCATCAAAGTTGTTTAATGCTTCTACCTAATCTTATTTTAAGTGTCTACATGTAAATTCAGTTTAAGTAGGTTATGCAAAATAAGTTTACATATACCTACTTAAACTCAATTTAAGTTAACATCAACGTTCAATTGAATGTTTACTTAAAGTTAACTAACTTTAGCGCGTGTTGCACCATCAAATAACATCGTTTGTAGAATGCATAACATACTAGCACGTTGAACAGCAAGAAAAACAGAAATTCATCATCGTTGAAAAAAAAAATCACTTATCTATATGCAATAGAGTATGAATGAAGGTTGATTCTAAGGTGAGGGAGCAATTAAGTCCCTCACCGGTGTACCATCTATAATATATCATTAGATTTTTAAAAATGATCTAAGGGTTCAAATTTTATTGAAACAAAGAGAATAACACATATTCCCTTCTCCACCTAATCCCTCCTCTCCTTTTTTTTTCTTTCTTTGAGCGAAACCTTCATCTTTCTCTTGCCTCCTTAATGCCTTCTTTCTTTTTCTATTGGAAGGAGAAAACCCAAATCAAAGAACCTTTAAACCTTCTAACAATGGAAAAAGAAAACCCAAATAAAAAAAAATTGTTAAACCTTGTAACAACTATTGAAGCTTGACAGTTGATAAAAAAAACACAATTCAAACTAATATCACAACCTTTAACATTAAAGATTTAAAGATTCGGTTTAATTTTTATTGGCAATTGATAAGAACACAATCATTGGAAATCTTATAATTTATTCATGAATGACCATGATTTTTATCGTTAATTTTTTTATTTGCTTCAATTTACATGCAGATCTAATGTCTTCTATATACAAATAGCCATAATTTTTATTTAATTGTTTATCCATGATCATCTTCATTGGTAAGAGACCACCGTCTTCATGTTCATCAAACATGAGATGATTTTCAGGTTCATCCATGATCAAGTGGTAGTTAAGATGCCCTTTGCTGAAGAAGATAATTAGGAGGAGGGATTGGGTGGAACCAGGCATATATGTTACTCTCTCTTTTTCAATAAAATCTAAACCGTTAAATCACTTTTAAAGATCTAATAGAATTTAATAGATGGTTCACCGGTGAGGGATTTAACTGCTCCCTCACCGTAGAATCAACCATGAATGAAAGACATTTTAATTCTATCTTTAATCTTTCATCGAGATTGATCGAACATCCATGATTGTTTGTGGGGGAGAGAGGCTCAAAGTTTAGAGTGACAATGAAATCAGAGTTTTACGAAAATTTATATGAAAGGGCAATTTTGGTATATTATTAAATTTTAAATAAATTTGGGTGTAATTAGAAATACATGGGGTATGACTAGAAAAATTCATATGGTAATTATTGACAATTTAGATATCATCACATCACTATAAATAGGCGTTATTTGAAACTTAGTGTTCCTTTGCATCCAAGAATGAGAATTTTTATAAATTGTGTTTTTGATTGTGGACAGTTTCTTAGAGAGGATAGTCATGCAATGGACAAAGAAAGGTTGGACCACGTGCGTATTTTAATGACTACTTCTTCATTAGTGGTCGTTAATGTGGTTGATAAGATTTTGATTGATGGGGTTTTTTTGGAAGTTAAACTTGTGGAGGAGTGGGGTTTTTCTCTAGGTGAAGACACGTGTCTGTTCGAAACCGCATGAGGTGTATGGCAATAATGAAGACAACTGTGATATTGATGCTTGGTTGAAAAGATTAATGAGGATTAGGTCGAGGCGGAAAGAGGTGGGCAGCAACATGATGTCTCTTGTCAGCAGAGGGAGAGTGTAGTGTCCCTTCCTTCAAAGAAGGGTGTAAATAGTTCATCAATATTTATGTCCAGAGTGGATGAAGTGGATTTAAATGCAACACATGCAATTAATGATAATATTAAGGCGGAGCAGCTTCATGTACACCAGAAATTGTGGCTTCCTCCATGCTGAGTTTGGCCATGAAGGACAATGTTGTTCTTTAATCGCTTTCATCTAGTAGAGTGGAAAGTGGAGAGTTACGACCAAAACAAGTTTCTCAAGAAGTGTTTTTCTCGAGTAGTTTTCCTCAAAAGGGTACTTCCAAAAATGTTCAACGAACAAATTTATGTCCTCCAGTTGTTACACGTTCTGTGGTGTCTGGCCCTTGGAGTCTGGAATGGTTGAATGATCATAATTATAGTAACGTAGGTCTCATTTTCTCAACTAAGAAAAAGTATAAACAAACAAAAACTAATAGTGGCAGTCGTAGAAGAAAAAGAAGAAAATCAGTGGCTTACTCAAAATCTCCTTGTTGGGATTCTTATCGTCGATGAGGTTGTTGATGGGGCACGTAAGTTCAAGAAATAATTGTTGTTATTTAAAGTGGCCTTTGAAAAAATGTATGATTTTATTGATTGTGGATATTTGGATGTTGTTATGGGTAAAATGCAGTTTCCATTTCTATGGCAGAAATGTATGAAGGAGTGTATCGGTACGTCAACAACTTCCGTTTTAGTGAATTTTAGTCCTACTGAAGAATGTTTGTTGGAGAGAGGGTTGAGGCAGGGTGACCCTTGCACATTTTTTGTTCTTGTTGGCTGCTAAAGGTTTGCATGTCATGATGGAGGCCATGGTTATGAACAATATTTTTTAAGGCTATTAGGTTGGTAGGAATGACCTTATTATTATTTCCCATCTCCAGTTTACTGATGATGCTCTGATTTTGCGGGAGAAAAGTTAGGCTAATGTTAGAGCAATGTGAGTAGTTCTTTTCATTTTTGAGGTAATCTCGGGTTCAACGGTTAATTTTCATAAAAATATGTTGTTGAAGTGAATGTCAATGCTTCTTGGTTGAATGAGGATGTCGCAGTTATTAACTGTTGAGTTGGGCTAATGCCCTTCGTGTATTTCGGTCTCCCTATAGGGGGATGCTCGACAATTTAACTTTTGGGATCCGTTGCTTAATCGAATTAGGTGCAGACTATCAGGATGGAAAAGAAAGAATTTATTTTTGGGTGGGTGGCTCGTTCTTGTTAAGTATGTCATGTCTTCTCTACCTACTTACACTCTTTCCTTCTTCAAGGCTCTCTCGGGTATCATTTTTTCTATTGAATCTCTTTTAATTTGTTTTTTTAGGGGGGTGGTGAGGATCATATGAAATTTTCCTAGATTAACTAGGGACTAGTGTTTGTTTGAGAAATGAGTATGAAGGTTTGGGGGTGAGACAAATGAGGGAGTTCAAAATTGTTCTTCTGGGAAAATGGTGTTGGAGGATGTTGGTAGATATAAAGGTCTGTTGTTTAGGGAGTTGTCGGCTCGTTACGGTCTAGGGGACATGAAGGAGGGTGGTAAGGACATGTCTGTTTGGTGGAAGGAGTTAGTGTGTATCCGTAGTGGTGTGGGTTTAGAGGTGGAAGGCTGGTTTGAGGAGAATGTTTGGAGGGATGTTGGTAAAGGTGATAATTTTTATTTTTTTTATGGATTGGTGGTTAGGGATTTGCCTTTAAGAGATAAGTTTTGGAGGTTGTTTGATTTGTCTGAAAATAAACGGTTGACGGTTCCAGACATGTTCACTTTAGGGTGGGGGGTGGTGAGGCGTGGAAGTGGCATCGTTGGTTGTTGGCGTGGGAGGAGGAGTTAGTAGAGGAGTGTAAAACTTTACTTCAAAATGTGTCATTGCAGGTTGATAATGAGGATTACTGGTGTTGGAATCTAGACATGTCAATAGGGCACTCAATTTGTGGTGTGTGCCTTTTCTTTGCCAGTCAGGAACCATAACATTTTACAGTAGTATCGGAATTCATGTGGCATAAAGATACCCCTCTGAAGGTGTCTTTGTTTTCCTGGTGGCTTTTCAGAAATAGATTACCCACAAATGATAATCTATTTAGACGTGGTATAATCCCTTCTGACTCACAACTTTGTGTGTGGCCGTGGGACTCGTGAATCAACAAACCATTTATTCTTGATGTGTAATATCTTCAGCTCTCTTTGGTATCTCGTTCGTAGTTGGCTTGGTATTTCATCAGTTGATCCATATGAAATTGCGGATCATTTTGTTCAGTTTGGTTGCTTGTTAGATTTTTCAAAATCGCATCGGTCTCTAATGCACTTAGTTTGGTTATCTTGTGCATTGGTTATTTGGAAAGATCGGAACATGATTTTTAATAACAAAGGAAGCTCAATTTATCACCTCTTGGATAAAATTAAGTTGTTTTTTTTACGGGTGGCAGAAGGAAAAATTTGCTCTTATTGCTTTTGACTATCATAATTGGTGTCATAGCTCCTTTTTTTTTGTGGGCATAGGTTAATTTTTGCTTTTTGGTTTTGTTTCAGTTCTTACTTTTGTAAGACTTTGGTGTTCTACTCTGATATGTCTTGTGCTAGATAGACTATTTTTTGTTGTGTTAATATATTCCATTTTGACTTGTTGATAAAAAAAGAGTTTGATTGTGTAGTGGATGGAACTTGAATCCTAATCTTCTTAATTACTCTATATCTTCTATACAAATAATAAAAGGGATATGCAATTTTATTGGTGTAGCCTATTTTCAATGTATCCAAATTATCCTAAAACAATTTTACTTTTAAGTTTGTTAATTATTTTTTGGTGTAGCCTATTTTTAAAAAAATTTGTTAATTATTATTCGGTTGCTAGAAATATGTCTTTGTAAACTCTTAAATTAATTAATTTTATTGTATTTTTGAAATAATTAATATAAAATATGATATGATATTGAATAATTGGATGATAAGTATATACTCAACTAAACTTAAATGATAGATTGTGTTCACCATAAAAACGGGGCTTTGTTATCCAAGTGAGAGAATTTAAAATTTATGTTCAATCTATCAATTTTTTATTTGACCTTTTTTTTTGTTACAAAGTTTCCTATAATAATATTTTTTTTGAATCTATATTAATATATTAAAACTTATTTTAGGTAGTTAATCAGACTTTTAATTTCATTGATTTGGTGGACTTCATGATTAATTAGATGAATTTTTGTGTCAAAACAAATCTAAACCGTACCGCAAACATCCTTACTCAAGAAAAATTAAATACCGTTTTTCCGGTTTAATAAGCTTTTTTATACCAAAATAATTTAATTACATTTTCTAATTTTTTTTTACCAAATTACATTTTCTATTTAATTATAAAAATATGGGTTTTTTTATTTTTTATTTTTTTGGTAGTTAGAAGAGATGGCAAAGCCATCATAAACTTACACACATAAAGTGGAGGTACCAGATTCGAACACTTGTAATGACGTCCGGCCTAACAATTTCGGTATTTTTACCGATTGAGTTATGACTTATGAGACTTGGTTTTTTTATATAGATAACAATATGAGTTTTACTTTTCCCACCCTGTTGCCTTCTCGCGTGCCCTGCAAATTTTCCAAAAATACCCTTGGTTCAGATTTTGTTTACCGAATCAGATTGTTAAAGTCTCTGGAAAATAAAATCTAGACAAATACGATATGAATATTTTGTGTCTTTCTTTGATGTCAAGGGTCTTTGTTGACCGTTATACGACCTCCGCATAAGTTGCAATGCAATTGCAGGGGTCGTATGAGCGGTCAACAATGACCATGATACCACAAACACTCCTAAAAAAGTAAAATAAATCGAATGAAGGAAAATGTTGAAGATCCAAGCCTTTTTATAGCCTTAAATAAGTCATAGGTCTTAATTACAGTTAAATAAAATGTGTTCCACATTCAAAACCATAAAAAAATGCATTCAAACTCCACTAACCGGCCTAACCTTTGGTGAAACGTCACCAACCAAAATATTTCTGAGGGTTTCCAGATTTTATAATCCGAAAAGCATGAAGGTGGTCCGGATTATAAAGTCTGAATTGAACCAGACCCTTTTGTTTGGATCGTTTTCGTTGCGATTGCCTTGGAAAAAAAATAGAATAAAGGTACATAACATAAATAGAAGCAACATAAGACAAATAAACATTAAAAAAAAACGTTAATAACAGAAAAGATGAATCTTTTGGGAAAGTGTTTTCAAGAGGATTTCTTTGAGTTAGATACTGCTGCCTTGCCAAATGACATATTCATCTGGCAGGCTGCAAGTAGGGATGGCAATGGGTACCCAATGGGTATGATACTATAGTACTCATCCATATACCCGCGTTTGTAAAAAATGCCCGTACCCGAGCCCGTACCCTCATGGGCAACAACTTTAGTGCCCTTCCCATACCCTACGGGCACCTAAGTGCCCATACCCGCACCCATTACCCGCACTTTAAGTATGAAAAGACAATAAAAAACATTAGAATTGAAATAAAACTATGATCCAAAAAATTTCAAATCAACTCATAAAATTGTACGAATAGTAGTATTTAGCCAAAAAGTAAAGAAAAGCCAAAATTGACAGATATTTAACACATCAGGAGGGGTAGGGTTACTGTATTAAGTTATTTTAGGTTTATGTTTAGGCTTAAATAGTTAAATAAATTAATTAATTGTACACAAAAAAATAAATAAATTATTTATCATATTATATAAATACATATATGCGGGTTACAAGGCTGGGTAGTATAGTGCCCATACCCATTCAAAGTTGCAGGTAATTACCTATACCCAAGCCCAAACCCATAAAACGGCTTTTTACCCTACCTATAGTGGGTATTTTTTGCGGGTGCCCATAGGGTCTGAGTCCAATTGCCATCCCTAGCAGCAAGATCTAACTCATAGCAACCTCTTGATATTTTTGAGTTATCTATCTATCAAGGAGGCAGCAAGGAGTATCTATATATTTTTGAAAGCATAAACTCTTGGTAATGTGGTCCATACAAAAGAATCCTATGCTGAACAATTCCGATATTTTTGAGCTATCTATCTATCAAGGAGGCAGCAAGGACTATCTATATATTTTTGAAAGCATAAACTCTTGGTAATGTGGTCCATACAAAAGAATCCTATGCTGAACAATTCCGGATTTAGTAATCCGGAATAAACTTACGCCCTATGTGAATCCAGATTTCATAATCCGGAATGAACATCTTTGGTTATTTTATCGATTAAATGAACATCTTTGACGTAAATTAAAATATAATGAAAGTTTAAATAATATATATATTATTCAAAACATAATGCAACAACTTAATTCAACAACATATAACTAACACACAATTAAAACAACATAAAACACGTGATTAATTAAAACATAGCATATTATCACGGATCATCTAAACTAACTTCTTCCTCTGGTCCCTCCAGCAGAGCCCTGATCTCTTCGTAGTTCCTGGGCCGGTGCAAACTTTTCAGAATTTGTTCAGCAGATCTAACCAACGAAGCGTCCAACTCGATCGATCCTCTGGTACTGTGCTGACCAAAGACAGAGAACATGGTTCTCACATCATCGTCGTTTGTGAGTTTCATCCGGCTGAAGCGAAGAGATCCGACAGAGTCGGACAATGGACATCAATATTCAACACCGACCACCCTCCTCGTGTCTCTGTGGTTGAGTTGACGGTTGATTTGATCTCGTTCATCCTTCAGCCCAGAGAGGGTGACATCGTTGCGAATCCTAAACAGATGGAGTGGTGTTCCACCGTTGCAGTAGACTACCGCTAGCTTGGTGTTTGGATCAAAGTCAGGGAATTCCATGATTTTTTTCTTGTGTAGTTTACTTGTAATGAAAACAGGGACCCCTATTTATAGAGGTATCTAGGCATTGTGGACCACAAAAATTGTCGGTGCAATGTGGGACACACAAAAGAATTCAATGCTGAAGCAATCCGGATTTTAAAATCCGAACCAACCCACCACCCTACTCCAAGAGCCAAATTTCACGTAGATACACCCCAGTATCGTATTTTTCGGGAATATATAATCCAGAAAGCATCATAGTTTTGGTCGGTGCATTGCTTAAAAAACGTGTTTTTTTAACTCCATTAATGGTAGATACAACCTATGGAGACATTCCCTCCCTATAAATAGGCTCATTCCCTCACAATTTCTCACACCCTCTTCTTTCTCCTCTTCTCCTCTTCTACAACGATGTGTTTCCATCGTTGGCCTTTCATAGAAAGAGGCCTTTTTGGAAATCCATCAAGGGTCATATGATCAGTCAATAGGGAAGGGGTCGGTCTGGGTGTGAGGTTGGTCTGTCTAGGTGTAAGTTTGACCATCATGGTTTCTTGCTCCCTAGAGGCCCTTGTGCCCCCTCTGTCTCCCCACCAACAGTGAAGCTACTGGTATGTCCTATCAGCCGGAGCCACTGGTATAGCTTACGCCCCTATAAATAGTTTTAGGTTATTATGTAATAAGATTAGAAATAGTTTTAGGTTCTTATGTAAAAAGCTTCAACATTATTGTAATATATTATTCAAATATCAATAAAATGAGCTATTTTTATCTTTTTATTTATGTTTTATATGTTTATTTGCATTTATTTTACGAATTTCAAAGCTTAAAATTGAAAAAATTCTAGAAAAAGACCATTCCGGATTTTAAAATCCGGATAAATCTGGAAAATTCTAACAATTCATTTCGGAAAACTAAATCCGAATCAGGGGTAAAAGTGGAAAAAAAAAATAGGGCGCGCGAGGAAAGCTATAGGGTGGGAAAAGTAAAACTCTAACAGTATTGGTTTATGTGTAACTTGTAAGCACCTGCACAATACGCATTTATCCAA
>Ga0315915_1005176_pt1 | contig 16310 bp, 6 predicted proteins | sample MpolbnodulesMG_FD_207738 | JGI IMG/M metagenome (GOLD analysis project Ga0315915, IMG submission 207738) | Medicago polymorpha root nodule microbial communities from Los Angeles, California, United States - branched nodules | ecosystem: Host-associated > Plants > Roots > Nodule | place: USA... | reverse complement strand
TTTAAGTGTTGCCCATCTGAGAGTTTGGTTAAACATTCCTGATTGTATTAGAGAAACTTTTGGAAAGAACAAACTAGGGTTACCTTTCTATAGGTTTTGTTAAGTTTATTGGAGGTTTTGGTTCTTGTCCCCCTCCTTTGTTTCCTTTTCTCTTTTTAATACATTTTGGTAGCCTAGTTATTTGCTAGCTACCCTCCTTTTGCATAAAAAAAAAAAAAAATCTATATTATATATAAAGAAAATAGCATGTTTCAACTCATTTGGTCTGACTTTTCTCTTTTTAAAATCACCATCGACTTTCAATACAAATGGCTCATATAACAAATAGATAAAAAAATATTAAAATAAAAGTGTAGAAAACACGATATAAGTATATTTATGTCTATTTTTTTTCTTTATCTTTTAAAACGTGTAACTTGGGGTGGGAATAGACCAGACCGCCCGACAGAGGCCTATGGTCTGGCATATTTAGGTCCAGCCCGGCCTTACCTTTTTAGTAAAAGATCCAAACTTAGGTTTTTTAAAAAGCCTATTTACTTAAACAGGACAAGCTTGGGTATAAAAATAAATCTCTCAAGCCTAACAGACTGACCTATATAGATATAATTAAAAATTAACATTAATATTTTCAATACTTTTATGTTATTAATATTTTCAATAAAGATGAAATTTTACGTTGCCATAATAATACATTAATATTTACTATATTTAAAGAAAATACCTTATATTAGCATTTTTTAATATTAGTAAATTTTAAAAGAGAGTTGTATTGCGTAGAAATCCTATAATTTCTTTTATCCTCTCAGTTTCTTTTATCATATATTAACTCCTTTGATTATGACATAATCATTTGAACTATTATTTTTTGCAAAAATTTCATGTATACAGCATTCATGTCGTTTATTTGACGAAGATCATCTATAGAACTTAATAAAACTGGCCTACTTAAAAGATTTAAGTTTAAACCTTAATATAAAGTAGGCTTTTAAATAGGCTTTCGGGCTTGATAGACCTTTAAAAAGGTCAAACGCAGGCCTTAAAATTGGTCTATTATAGGCCAAAGGCCAGGCTCATGCCTACACTTTTTATAGTAGGTCATCCTCAAGCCTTATAAAGTCTGGCCCTGTAACAACCCGATTTTAGCTAGATTTATTTTAATTAATTTTTATATGTGTTTATATGTGCTTGTACATGATTAATTGCCTTTGTGTGTATTTTGGTTGGGATTATTAAAATTCCGTGTTAGAAGGGTATTTTAGTTATTTTGGACTTAGGGGTATTTTGGTCATTGTGTGAGCAAGGATAAATTAGTAATTCCACCGTATAGACTATTTAGTAGTGTTTTGGGTGGGAATAGTTATTTTCACTAAGTTACTAGTGGGTTGTGGTAATTAGTTAAGAGCCGATAACTATTCGTTATTTTTACCCGTTAAGTGAGTAGAAACTTTGTGAATTGGTTAATGAGTGTTTTGAGCCCATTAAGACATTTAAGGGTTGAGCCAAATAGTGAGGAGCCTATTTAAACTCTAGTCTTTGAGGAAATTATGTCACATAGAATCATTTGTTCATTTTCACAAAACTTTGGAGAGAGGTAGAGAGAGAAAGAGCTAGAGGAAGAGAAAAAGGGTCAGAAGAAGATCTAGAGAGAGAAAGCTTGGATTGGAGCTTTGAAGCAAAAGTGAGGCTAGGATTCTAATTCTTGAAGGTTTGGGGTAAGGGGGATAGTGTTCTATCATAATGTTTTAGTATAATCTCTTTTCTACTTAAAACTCATAAGTGCTTAATTGTGAAAAGTAATTATTGTGAATTTAATTGTTGAATTTCGTGCTCATGTTTTGATGTAATATTTGGGTATGTGATGATAATTAAGCTGTTGATGATGAAATTACATGCTTAAGATATACATACATGCATACTTTGTGTTTTGCTAAAAATTGGTGAACTATGATGTTGTTGTTGATGGATTATTGATAAATTCAGGTTTAATTGATGTTGTTGTTGTTATGAGATGTAGTTGTTGATGATTCATACTTTGGGTGTTCATAATTATGGATTTGTGGTGTGAATTGAGTTGTTGTTGAGGGTTTTTGTGAAAATAGGTTGAATTGGTGGATTATGTTGAAATGGTATTTGATTTCAAGTTTGATGTGTTTTTGGAAGCCTTTTTGTGTACATATACCTGTAAACAACCTTTGGGAACGAATTTGGACATTGGAGGATCAAAATTTGGGTTTTTGGGTGAAAAAGGGGTTGGAACCTGAGAAAAATTGTGCAGAGCTGATAACTGGTCGCTTAAGCGAGCTGTAAGCGAGCACTAAGCGAGCTCTAAGAGAGCTCTAAGCGAGCAGTCACTAGAAGTCCCTGGAGCTTGGTCGCTTAAGCGAGCAGTCCTTCACTTAAGCGAGCGAGCCCAGTTGCAGCACCATTTGTTCCGTGTTCTGGGAATTCGGGGGCCGATCCGAGCTTTCTAAACTGCTTATTTCAACATGTTTGATCACTGTTTTTACTCTGTAACCTACTGGAACATCATATGTATTGAATTTGACTTGATTTTGTGAATTAAACTAAACTTTTGAAAAATGTCTAAGAATGTCGATTTTTCCGAAACTCGTTTTTCTCAAGGAAAAGGGGGTAGGATTAAGGTTGTATACTGATTATATGATTTCTAAAAATGGTTATGATTGGTTTCAATGAGTTTTAATTTGTTATTCTTTTAAAATGACATTCTTTTGAAAAAATGATATAGAGAGACGAACTTTGTGATTTTTATGATTTCGTCGTATTTGGTCGGTGAAACGCACATGTATACTCAACTGCACTTATATCTGATCTAAGTGTATACATAGTTGAGGCATTAGAACTTGTGTGCTTAGTTTTGATTCAATTTCCACAACTGATTTAAGTTGTAAAACGATAGACGAACTTTGTCGAAAATGACCTTTAAGATCGAATATCTTGTGAATCTTTTGTGAATTGTTTGATATGATTATATGAAGATATTTGAATGATTGATAGGTGTGGAACATGATGTTTATCATAGTAAGGTGGATTTTCTCTTTTACTTGGATTGTGAGAAATTGTAGGAAGTTGTTGATTTGTGGTGATGTTGTTGTTATTGATGTGAATATGCTAAATGTCGATTGTTGATGGTGAATTTATACATTCTTAATGTTGATAATTGGATATAGTGATTGCATGTATTGAATTATGTTGTCGAATTCTTATATGCAATTTGATGATGATAATTGTGATGCTTGCATATATGAAAGATGTTTGTTTTTTGTGATGATTATTTGATGAATGATTGGTGACAAACATGTTTATGTTTTGTTGTTTGTTGAACATGTTAAATGTTGATTGTTGGTGGTGAATCCATACATGCTAATTTTGATGGTGATATTGTTGGTGAATGCATGTATGCAAAATATAGGTGATATAGGATATTATATCCAATGATGTTGGTGAATGTGTTATTGAATATATGTTTTGGTGTTGAGTCATATTTTCATGCATACATGGTTGATGATGTTTTTGTTGCATCATGAGTTGACGACATTGTCGTAATTGATGGATTTTATATCCGGGTTGATGATGTGTTTGTTGCATCATGAGTTGACGATATTGTCGTAGTTGATGGTACCGTATGCATTTAGAAGTCATGTCTAGGTGCATAACATGTTTTGGCATGAGTCATAACTGCTTATGTGTTTGATGGATGTTGTGAATGGTGAATTATGTGATTTAGTTGAATATGTGCATAAATGTTTATGTGCATTGGTGAACTTGGTGAATTGTGTACTTGTTGAAATGTTGATTTGTGGTTGTTAAGTTAATTGTGCTAAATGTGGAATAAGTTGAGTAATTCTTGCACTTATTGATGTTTTTAAGTGATGAATCTTGACGATGAGTTAAGGTTTGAATATGCTTGATGTGTTATGATAGAAGTATGATAACGTGACTAATGTTGAACTGGGGTGATATATGTGTGATGGTAGTTTTATAGGAATGTTAAGTATGTATATGTGTTATGCATGAATCCTTGAATGCTTATGCTTGTTTATGTTTGATTGTGATTGATGTGAAGCTAATCCCCAGTGGTATGTGGTGGACCGCCTACCTATTTGTATGAATGGGTAGATGGCGTGCATGTTTGATCTTTTAGATTGCTTGGTGAGTTGCTTGAGGATAGCGGGAGCTTCCTCGTTTATCTGTCTTTGGAGTCTTAGTTTAGGGCTCTGATTTAGGGTGTCGGTCTTTACGCTTATTTTTTATGTTGACCGTGTTGTTGAGATTTTACTCATTTGTTGAGATTGAAGATTTTATTTGATGATGCACTTTTTATATTTATACTATGGCTACTTGGTGATGTATGCTATTTATCCGCTGCGAAGTTTTTGAGAAACTTTACTATGCATGTTTGGAGATTTTTGGAGAACGTATTGTCTATTTCTTGAATAATTGTATTATTCGCGTGTTTTATCGCTTTAATAGAAGTAGGGCGTTATAGGCCCCGTCTAGCCTATTTTCATCCCTACGTGTAACAAACTAGATGAGTATAGATATACTTAATTTTTCATTATTTAAATTATACCCTGGAATAATTTTTATATAATAAAGATTATTGTTTTTTTTTAAAGAATAATAAAGATTGTTGTTGGTGTCATTAAAAAAAAATTGTCCTTCTGAGCTTAACTCAGTTGCTAGGGACAATGTATAATATATGCAAGGTCCGGGGTTCAAACCTCGGCCATCACAAAAAAAATAAAAAAGATTATATTTTTTTTGTTATATTGTTGGTGACATTGAAATAGATAATCATGATTAGTTTGATTTGTTATAATTTTAATGCTTATTTGATCCATTGGTCCCTCAAATAATTTCAAGTTTTTATTTTGGTCCCATAATTAATAAAATGTACCTTTAAGTTCCTCACTTTTTCCTCCGTTTGCCAAATAAATCTCATCTGTCAAAAAAATTGGTTTCCCGTTATTTTGAGCCACGTGGCGAATCCTACGTGGCTAGTATAAAAGCTTGTCTTACCGTTTAGAGAGAGAATTATAAGCATTTTTCAGAAATAGAAAGAGAAAGTGAGGGAGAGGAAGTCCAAGATTTTAGAAGAAGATGATTTTGGAGGATCTCGAAGAAGGAGAAGATGTGGAGTTTAACGCGAATCCGGGCATGGCTGCCTCCGATGCTAACGACAAGGTTTGTTTTCTTCTTTATTCTCCATTTCGAAGTTAGGGTTTGATGCGAAACCGGTTTAGGGTTTTGTTTTTTCTTAATGGTTTCTAGATTAGGGTTACGGTTTTGATTAAAAACCCTTTTTTAAACGAAATCATCATTTATTGTTTGAAATTTCTTATCTCGTTTTTCATATTCATGTTAGGGTCGACTGTTTATATGTTAAGTTCCACGCAATAGCTTATGTTGGTCTGTTGTTTCGATTTTTAACAGTTAGAAGGTAGGTTTGTGCTTGTACTTCACAATGGGGTGTTTGATGATTTTCACCATGCTGGATATAATAGGGTTGAAACTGTACTAGAGTGTGAACCAGATTATTAGAGTTACTTCTCCATGTTATCAACTCTAAAACGTCTAGGTTACCCAATGATTAGGACACTTTGGTACCATGACCCAAATTTAGTGGATGACCTTGTTTGATTAAGGAATGACAATAGTTGTAGGAGGATGATGCATATAGGAGAGATGTATGAGATGGTACATCTTTATGTAGAACATACAATAGGGGAGCAACCACAAATGGGAGAACTGAACCCTTTGATAGAGTATCCTATTCAATATCTTGTACACAATGAGGGAGAAAATGTTAGAGTTCATGTGGAAGAAATAGTTTAGGAAAATGATGGAAATATTGTGGAGATGGAAAATGAGGGAAATGTTGGAAATGCGGGTTTTGAGAATACATAAGGAGTATATGTGGTGGAGGATGAGGTGGATTGTGGGGTTAATTTTGAAAAAGAAGTAGTGACTGATGAGGGGCCCACTGTTGTGGTGGATGAGAGAGAGAGAGAGAGAGAGAGAGAGAGAGAGAGAGAGAGAATGTGGGTACTACTGTGCTGGAAGAAAGTGATAATGTGGGTCTCACTGTGGTAGAGGAAAGTGATAATGTAGGGCCCACTATTGAGTATGAGGGAATAAATAATGGCCCCACTAATTTAAATATGGGAAGTAATGAAAGTGGGCCTAAGTGTGAATAAATAATCCAAATTATGGTTTTTTTATTTTATTTTATGTAATGCCTAAGTGCAAGCTGCAATTTGCAAATTCTGGTTTTTATGATCTAATGCGTAAGTGCAAGCTACATATTACCTTTACTGGTTATGTAATATTCTAAGTACAATATCATAGTTAATGTGCAATGTCTATGATTATGTTTATGTACAATTACAACTACTTCTTATGCTTACTTATGTGAATATATACTTTTGCATATATAAAGAATCTGCATATGCATAAAATTGATTATATACATAATTTTAATTTGTTACAGAGGCATTCATACAAACCACATTTCATACAATTTTTTTCATATCAAAATAGGCATTCATTCATTTTTGCAGAGAAAAGACATAAACATTCATTCATTCAAAATAGCCATTACAAATTCATTCATATCAAAATAGCAATTACAACCATCAATTCATTCATTATACAACATCTACTTTATTAAAATCAAACTATTTTAAATACATGTGACTCCATGACCCACTAATTTTGCAGAGCAGTACTGTCCCTAACACAAGGCAAACATCAAAACATGCTAATCCAAAAATCAATGAGTTCTTTAACCATGACCTTGTTTTCTCCAATTCATGCTTCAACTTAGCATTTTTCTTCTGCAGCTTTGAAATCAACAAACCCCTCTCATCAGTAAGCCCTTCATTCAATAACTTAAAAAAACTACAACCTTTATCAAAGTGATTCTTGTAGTTTTTGCATCCCCAAAATCTTTTCCCACAGTTTGGATTCGTGTTATCAGTGACAGTACGAATCACTGTTTCTTCACCACACCTAAATTCAGTCATTGATCTTCTTCTCATACTCGAAACCACAGACCCAATGGATTGACCCATTTGCTTTGACATGTCAGAGATTTGAATTCGAACAGATTCGAATTTTGTAGGAAATGGAAGGTTTTTGCAGAAATTCGAATCTAGGAAGATGAAAAAGAATGAATACGAAAATAGGGTTTGGGATTCGAAGGAATGGAAGAGGATATGAGAAGTGATTTTGAAGAGAGTGAAGAAGATGAGGAAGTGAGAGGAACCCTAATTCTGGGATTGAAATATTTTTTTGTTGTTTTTATACTAGCCACGTGGTCTCAAACTAACGGGAAAGCAATTTTTTAGACGAATGAGATTTATTTGGCAAACGGAGGAAAAAGCGAGGGACCTAAAGGTACGTTTTATTAATTGTGGGACCAAAATGAAAACTTGAAATTATTTGAGGGACCATTGGATCAAATGAGCCTAGTTTTAAAGCAACAAACATTTTTATCTATAGTTTTAATCAAAATCAAAATTTCATATAATGAAAAAACACCATTCATAATTTTCGAACGTTAACGCAATAAAAAAGATGGAAACCGGACACGTGAGTGTCCTTCTTTTTGATGCTGATTATAAATAAAATAAAAAGGAGAACAAATTGAATACAATTTTCATTTAGTTTTACTTTGAAAAAGATGATTTTTTTTAACAACATAATAATAGTATAAAATACCAAAATAACAAAATAGCATTTTGTCAAACATTGTATAAAACAAAAAAATTGATCAACATCATCAAAATTTGTCATATACTATTATTCTTTATGTTGTGTTTGTTTGTATTGTATTGGAATATGCTACAAAATTGAAGAGGTATATGTAACAGATACGTACTAGATGCATGTACTTTGAGAATGCATGTAGGTATGTACTCTAGAAGTATCAATATTATTTTTTATTTTATATTTTAAAATATTTTATCAAATACTCTTTGGATACTCGTGGATAATAGATACATATTTAAACTGAGTCAAGATCCTCTCCATTTATAAATCTTCATTTCTTTCATTTGGAGAGATAAAGGCACTCATTACCTTATTTTTGTATATATATCTCTCTAAATGGCGTACTGCATCTATTTTGAGAAATGGGGAGGATCTTATCCCATCTAAACTACGTATCTAGGATATTGATCTGTCTGAGAACAAAACTTAGGATGACGCGGTCTCGTCGCTTGTGCTAGTGACAATCTGGTATAGTTGAAGCTCCAGTGCGGCGGAGTCTGTCCTTCGACGATGGGGGAAGAAACCTGCAAAACAGGTAACTGCTACGACGCTCAAGTTGGTATCTTAATGAGCCGGAGAAAGTGTCAAAAAGTGTGTAAATGTGATTGCACATAGGCATAGCAATGATGCCGCAATGACATAGACGAGTAGCGTCATAATTGCTTCTGGAAAATGCAGCGTAGAGCGCTAAAAACACCTGGAGATGAATTGGACGGTCATTATCGTCTTAGAGTGGTGTTCTTTTGCAGTAATTGTATCCATAGGGATTGTCGTTTCGTCCAAATAATTTGCATTACTTATTTTTATAAGTTGACGATATAATAAAAGATAAGGGTTAGAGAGTTGCAATTTTTATATGTTTGCAATAGAGGAAGTTTACCTGTTTTTGGTTACAGAAAAGTAAGCAGCAGTTAGGATCGAATCCCCCTATTTATATTGTTGGATATTAAATAATAGTCATGTCGCGTTTTTTTATCTTAGGTAGACTATACAAATGATGAGGCCGTTGCGACGTGACTAACCTAGAAGGTTGGAAACTGAACCTGCTAATCACACGGCGATCCTTATGTGCGGGGTTTATAAATCTCGGTTAACTAGGTTTATCCCTCCTAAGTCTGGTTGCACCTGCTGATCACACGGTGATCCTTATGTGTGGGGTCTTACCGTCACTAAGGTTATTGAAAGCGCATAGACTTAAATTGGATTTCCAAGATTTCCCAAGGCAATGAAGGCCAAGGTTCCTATAGGTCTGTCCATCTATGAATCTTAGGACACTCATAGCACACTCTCTATCTCACTTAGTAGTTCTACATACAGGCAGCCCTATCTCGTGTACCTTACCAAGGGTTAAATAGAATGGTTCTATTAGGTTTATTCCCCGAAGTCGCTTGTTTCCTTAATTACTAACTAGTTACCTCCTAGGTTCAGCAGATTTTACTCAGTATTAGTAATGCCACCTCCTAAGTACCGACTACTAGGGACAACTCGCTTTCGGTATCTTTCGCTAGTAACTAACTAATTACTTCCTAGACAGGTAGTTATCAGTATAATGCTATAAATATCAAGACGTTAGCAGAAAGATAGTAATAACAATATTAGGCCCTCTCACAACCTAAGTACCTAATCTAGGGTTACGTTTCTTTGAAATAAATAATTCCTAAATAAAACTTAATAGCGAACAAAAGATAAATAAAATAAAAACGACATTAAATTAAATAAATATCCAACAAAGATAAACAGAGGTTCATCTTAGAACTCTAACCTAACAAGAATTAGTTACACATGGTAACTAAAAACAAATTACTAAAGATGAAAACATACCCTAGAAAATCAAGGAGAAGATAGAAACTCTTGTGAAGCTCCAAAGTTGTCTTCCTCTTGAGCTTCCACAGTTCTGAACGAGAAATTCTAGATGAGGAAGGCTAGTATTTATAGTGAGAGTTTCTAACTGGATTTGGGCTAAAAACACAGGCTTTACCCACAAAAACACATAAAATTACGCATGCGCTCCTCGCATTTCAGATGCTCGGGGCGCATGAAGCACAACTTGGAATATGCCCAAGGCGCATGGTTATGCTTCCCGGGCCAAGTTTCTCCGATTTTCGTCGTTTTTAGGTCTTCGTCTTCAAATAACTTACCTTGGTACTTGGGAACATAATCCTCTCACTCTAAAGTCTCCTGAGGCCTCTTGAATCTTCATTCTTGGTCTTCCCAAAGTCTTCACAAATCTTTGGATGTTCTTGATTTGCCGATATGCATGATTTCTTGGTGAATTACTTCAAAACCCCTCTAAAATTGCTATGGTTTGGGAAAATTAGAATTACAGACTCAAATATAGAAAACATTACAAAATTCTCGAAATCATAGGCAATCGTGTTAATACTCCTCCTTTTTGCTGCTAAAACCTACGGAAATTGACTGAAAAACATGCTAAGAATAACATAAGATAAACTTTCGTCATTAATGCGCATGTGTGACCTTCCTTAGGCACCGTTAAGGCGGTGTAGCTGGTTCATGGGCCTAATGGATGGGCCGAAGTCCTGTACACACACACACACACACACACACACATATATATAAAGTAAGGTTTTTTATGCCACATGTTGCTTCCACGTTTATTATCAATATTTTTTTTAAACTAATATTTTATTTGGCATAAATATCTCAACAAACTTCATATGTTACTTTGATCTTATCAACTAAATCTTTTATTTAAATACTTAAGTAACATAAGTATCTCAACGAACTACACATTATGTTTGATAATTTTCTAATCATCAACAGTATTAATCAATAGTCTATCTTTTCCTACTTAATGACCATCAAAAACACCGTTTAATATCATCTTAATCAATAGACACATATTTTTTCCCTTTTCTGTCTTTTGTAACAAAAAATTCGTTTTATATAATTGTATTCAAGAACATAATTTTTTTTAAATGATTTTATTATGATAAACAACCACAAAATAGGTTCAGATTTTTTTTTATATAGTGTCTAAAAAAAATCTCTAAATTATTGAATGTCAAAGTCTTTTTTATTCTTATGTGTAACAAACAGACTCTATGGGGGCGTTTTTATAACTTAAAAAAAATCACTATAAAGAGCATTATATTTATTTGTTATAGTTTTTTTTTTAAACTAGGATCTACAAAAAAAAAAATCTAAAAACAGTTTCAAATGAAAACATATTAAGAGTAGCGAAAGATGAAGGTAATGTTGTAACAAAAGTCCATTTTATATAGTTGTATCCAAAAAAAATAATTGTTTTTTTTCAAAGAAGTGATTGTTTTTACGATATTTTACCACTTATAATCTTTTTCCATGGAAACTAACCAATTATATTATTTTCTCTCTTTTTTATGTGTTTTATTCATGCCGTAATATTTTTACTATTTCTTCTATAAAAATTATTATTCATTTATCTTGCCATCTTTTTTTCCCACACTCTTCATCATTTTATTTATTAGTTTTTTTTTCATCTCATTATTCTTTATTTATGTTTGAGAATTTCTTTTTTCTACTGAGAATAAAGAGTGAAAGGTACTCATTTATTTTTTAGTACGTTTTGATTTTATTTTACTATGCTTTGTGGCATGTAAGAAAAAAGAGTTGATTTTGAACATTTCATTTGTGAAGCAACAAAAAAGCTAAATTTATCAATATTTCTTTCATTTGTTCTTCTTAGATATTTATTTTCTTATATATTAACAAAAATTTGTTGCAACTATTTTGAATGTCAAATAAACATTTATCAATTTTGAATCAATTATTGTAATGTTTGTATTACTATTTCGACTCAAACAATACTTTTTTTTCTCTGTATACTTTGAGATTATTTCTTTTTAATAGAAGTGTTACTTTATTATTATTATTATTATTATTATTATTATTATTATTATTATTATTATTATTATTAATATTATTAATATTATTTTATTGTTACTATTATTGTTCTTGTTAATATACTATTATCAGAGATTATAATGGATGTGCACGGTTATACGTAGTAGTTAACACTCTCTATTTGATAAAAATGATGTTTATATCGTTCACACATTTGTGTGAATATTCGCTAGACAAATATTAGTGGATATTAAGGTATTTACAAACATTGCAAAAATCAATGTGTAAAATGAGTTTTTTATACAAAAAAAAGCATTATTACAAAATAATTGTAATTATGTAGAATTTATTCCTTAAATTTTATTATTAACAATTGTGGCAAAATGAACATTTTACAATTGTTTCATGTGAAATTTGAACAACGTCTCTTGAAGTTACAAAGTCAAGTTATTACCACTAAGCTGACACCTTAGGCTTATTCCTTCTATTTTGAATTTTGATAAGACAAAAATATTCACACACTTTCACTTTGACAACAAATGACTAATTAAACAAAAATCATCAATTAGGAAATCTAATTATATTTTATTTCATGAGGAGAATATTTTTATTTAAGTCATAGGACAATTGAATAATTTTACTAACGGGTACGGATTTCAATGAGTCTAGATACTTAAAAAATGTTTATTTTATTTTATATATGTTTTAATTTTACTAAATTCCATCATTTTTTCCTTAAAAAAGAAAAACTAAATCTAGTTAATTTCATCCACATGTGCATCTATTAATCTATGAGTATTTAAAATATAGTTTATTTTGTTATATTCGTGTGTACCTATTAAGATATTCGTCCCACACCAGTCCTTGATAAATACAATAGTATATAAATAAAGTAAAGTTTTATATGTCACACTTCCATGTTTATTCTTAATATTTTAATTTTTTTTATTCGTTTTTAAAACGGAATTATCTATTTAGCATAAATATCCGGACAAACTACATATATTACTTTAATTTTATCCAAAAAATATTATTTAAACTTTTATTTTATTTTTGACAAAAACTTTTAATTAATTTCTAATATTTTACATAGCATAAATATCTCAACAAACAACTATAAAATCTTATCTTCAAAATCCTAATTTTTATAAAGCCTTTAATTAATTATTATTTTATCTTTTAGCAATGCATTTGATTCAGACCTCAACTATGAGTAAAAGGTTTTTCTACAAATCACTTAATCACAAATTTAAGCATATACGAATACCTTCCTTTTAATCTAACCTTTGTCATTCTTCGGATTTAGTAAACATCACTATTTATTTTTATTTTTAATTTTACATATACTTTTATGTTTATATAATATATCAATATCAATCACTTCCATGAGTTGTTATTTTTTTTTTCCAAGACATGTTTTTCAAAGTCATCCTAGAAAAGCTTCTAACAACTGAATTCATATATAATTTTTCAAGTTACTCCATTACGATGTGAAAACTATATTAGTTCATTTATTTTGAATGTTTTTCGTTGATAATCGTTAATTTATATCGACTTATTAATAAGATCATAATGATATTTTTTTTTATAAAATGAAAAATGAAATCAAGATATTTATACACAAACTTAGAATAGCATACTTCAATTTTGATTCTTAAGGAACCAAGTAATAAATTTCATGTGTTTTATTTTCTGATAATTATAACTACAGATTTTGATTCCAGTGATTACATAACAATCAACAACAAACAAAAAGTGTGAGATTCGAGATTAGGATCATTAAGATGTGAAGAATGTCGAACTTCAAACATCAGGATCAAACTGATTTCATCGATACGCTTTTCATGCATGAAAGAGTATGCATTAATTTCTTTTCCTTAATAAGTTGTACTAATTAACATTATTTTGCACTGATAAACGAACAACAACATGTTCACCTATCCGCTTTTCTTTTACACTTAATCATATAAAGAGAATACATTTTTTTTGACAAATAAGATTAGAATTAGGATTGTTTATAGTGTCTAATATTGTTCTTATTATTATGGATTTTTTTCCTATTGTGTTTTGGATTGTTGCTATTCTTTTGAATTTAACTAATTTTTTAATAAATGATTCAAATAATATAATATTATAAAAATGAATAAATAGTTTACATAAAGGGGTAAAATCGGAAAGGAAAAACTCATCCCAAAATGACGTATTCTCTTTATTTTGTTATAAATTCTTTAAAATTATTTTTCTCTAATAATCTTTAGGATTCTTATTTTCTGTTTTATTATCATTTTCAAACCATTTGAATTTATAATTATTCTAATATGTTTGTTAACTTTGTTGTCTATGATATTCTTGGGAGCAAAATTCAATGCAACAACAAAGTTACAAAATACCAATCTATGTATATTGAATGAGTGTGTTACGAGATAACAAATATCCCAATTGCCAAGAACAATTATAAATTTTTCGACTAGGGACGAATTAATAATGAATTTTCAAAGCGCCAAAAACTAAACAAACAAAACGGAAATCTCGATCTAGAAATTGAATTTTCAGATGATTGTCTGCAGAGAAATCTATTAAATTACATAAAAAGGATATGCATAGTTTTATAGTATTTTGAAGACGATTCGATTTATTTTTATTTTCAACCAAAACGTGTAAAATTGCATTTTTGTTCCGAGTAAGAGTATAATCATGGGTCAAATTTCGTTCGCTAATTTTGTAGGCATGGTTATAACATCATAAGAACCTTCCCCATGAATTTTTGGAGTTTTTAAACGAGACACAAATTAATTATGAATTGTTTAAAAATTCATAATTAATTTTTCCTTTGTCGGAAAAATATAATTTTTTGTGTAAAGTCATATCTTAACGTCCCAAACATGCCTGGAAAAAAATCAAGAAAAAACTCAATCTCTATATACCTTTTTTGGACTACATGTATATTAGAAGATAAAAAAATAAGAAGAATCTCATATTACAAGGTTAGAATGTGTTTTTTTTCTTTTATAGGGTCATTTTTCAGACATCATGTATATTACATTGTCAATATAAACAATTAACCCATTATATATTACGAAAAAGATCAATGTAGCTTTTTTACAAGTATTTTGCATGTATATCATTTTTATTATAAAATTTTGTTAACATAAGTTGTATCATAACTTGTATTTTGAAAATTTCACATATTTGAATACATTGTACCTGTGGAATTAAACCCTAGCCAATCCTGATTACATGTAAAAAAATAAGCTACCAAATCCATCTTCAATCTTGTTATTTGCTTACTAACCATACAATTCTAAGGTGATGTGTAAATATTCTAGGCCTAGGACTTGGCATTTTTTTTAGTGATGTCTATAGGTTATATAACAGTTTTGTGTGTGTATCATTTTATCTAGGTATCATCTCAATGCATAAGTATTTTGAAAATGGTTTATTGCATAAAACCATGATTTTCTCATATTTTAACTAGTTGATTCAAATATGACCAATTTAATATGTTTTTATTATGTTGATGTCTGATCCGAATCATGAATATATTCATTATTCATGTGATTTGAATTACACACCCAAAAATCTCATAATTCACTTTTAACGAATGATTCAAATAATGGGTTGCTTGAATCAAAATAGTGACATGTTTTTACACCATTTTCAGCATTCATTTAGGTTCAAACTCATTTATTATAAATTGAACACACCCTCATTATTTTCATTATTGAAACATTATTTTTCTCTCAACTCTCTCTCTCTCTCTCTCTCTCTCTCTCTCTCTCTCTCAAGCATTCTTAAGAAAAAACTTACTTTAGGATAGATTGAGTTTGATTACTAATAGAAGGGTGCTTTAGCATTTGAAATGAGTATGTTCATTCAAGGAATTAAAAACAGGCTTAAGGCTCGAAAGACAAAATAATTTTCCTCGAGGATATCAAGATTTTTCTTGAAGGTGCAAAGCTCAAGGAAATAGATGGAATTCATAGCAGCGACGAAATTCAGGTGTGGGTTGCTTAAGAGTTGCATGTTGTTGAAGACTTAGAAGCTTTGTGTGTTTAGAATTCTAGTGGATCAGAAATTTGGGAATCCGTGGATTGCCCACTTAACGCATATCCACATGGATATAGGGCAGCCACAATTATCATGTTTATCTAATGGGGCAGACATAGATGACATACTATTTGTACCCATAGATATCAATTTACATCCTTAAATAGAGGTAACAGTGGGTTGTTGTGAAGTAGAATAAAAATGCTTGAACTATTTTCTTTCCCTTCTCCTTTAATGTTTAGTATTTATTTTAATTTACTTCAAAATAATTTTCAACATAAACTTTGTTTGAAAGAATAAAACAAAAGATTAACCAATATAGTCATAATTTTTTTTAAATGATCAACACAATTCAACCCTTTTTTTTATTCTAGCATCTTCAACTTTGGGAAATACAACATTCTCATTAGCCATCGATAAAACACAACATTCTCATTCGTACATCACATTATTATAACAATGATTCAATCTAGTTCTCACTCCTACCTTAGTTTACTAACGAAATCTACTTAGAAAATAGGGTTTTGGTCTTCAAATGGTGAAATCTAAAAGATCAATGATTAGAATATATATATATATATATATATATATATATATATATATATAATATAAAACAAAAAAAA
>Ga0315915_1005175_pt1 | contig 16316 bp, 7 predicted proteins | sample MpolbnodulesMG_FD_207738 | JGI IMG/M metagenome (GOLD analysis project Ga0315915, IMG submission 207738) | Medicago polymorpha root nodule microbial communities from Los Angeles, California, United States - branched nodules | ecosystem: Host-associated > Plants > Roots > Nodule | place: USA... | reverse complement strand
TTGTTCCATACACTTTGTTTTGGTTGCCTGATTATCACTTACTCCACATATCAAGTTTGTTATTGGTGTGTTTTTTTTCATCGGAATTCACAACAGATTTGTAACAAGATACTTATATTTAAATTATAAATCAATTTTTGTAAATGACTCCTAATTGCAGGGACGAAACACATATTAAAGTCGATTTTATTTGATTCCAAAATGCTGTTTTATGTTTACAAGCAAGGTTATGTTGTGTCACATGCGATGAGTGTGGTCTAAGCCTAGAGAGAAAGTTTGTATGATGTGTGTGGACCAAGGAATCAAAATGTCAACTTATACTAATATTATATCTACACACAAAAAAAACTTCTAAAAACTTTGTATAGAGACATGTGGTTATTTGATGATTATTACCCAATGTGGGTATCTATGGTTGAGAAGGAACTCACATGGTTATCTGATGAGTATTAGCCAATGTTGTATGTTGTGTAATTAAACTAAAGTAGACTAAATAGTATGTTGTTCGTTGACTTTTTGATTTTGTTGTGAAAGTGACTCAAAATTGGAGAAATTGAAGTTTTTGAAAACTGTCAATTCGGGGCCCAAATGGAGTTGTCCGAGGCTCGAATTTGAGTGTTGTTTTTTGTCTGTTGGTTCGGCAAAAATCGGTGGCCGAATGGAGGAATTCGGGGCCCGAATTTGCCAGCAGAAAATATAACATAAACGTATTTTTGGGTCAGATTTGTTACAATTTGATGGGGGTTACTTTTACTATAAATATAGGCTTGTATCAGTGTAAACCTAGAGATAGAGAGGGCTGAAACAAGGGTTTAGAAAGGCAACAACAAAACTAGAGTTTGTATAGAGTTTGTCTCTGTAGCAACAAACACTAGGGTTTGATGGTTGATTCACCTTGGGAAACACTATTAGGATTGAGTCTCTTGGTTACGGGAAGAGATTAGGACTTTGGGTAGAATTAGGTGGGAGACTTATTCTTGTAACCCATTGATATCTCTTTTGTAAGGTTACTCATCATTATAGTGAAACGGAGGGCTGCTCTCTCCCCCAGACTAGGTCAATTTGGACCGAACTGTGTGAACAAATTCTTTTGTGTTCTCTCTTCTTTTCTCTCTCGTTGTTTTCTACTTTTGGTTTGTGTTTATAATTGTTCCATACACTTTGTTTTGGTTGCCTGATTATCACTTACTCCACATATCAAGTTTGTTATTGGTGTGTTTTTTTTCATCGGAATTCACAACAGATTTGTAACAAGATACTTATATTTAAATTATCTATAAATTACATTATATCTTAAGTATTTTGTATTGTGTTGAGAGCCAACATGTACAACATTACAAAAAAATACTCATTTCGCCTGTGCGTTATACGGATCAAAGATCAGTCCTTCTGCATACATCCGTTCGAATTGTCCCGGTTGGAACATATCATCTAATAGATTTGTGTCATTGAAACGTACGTTCCGATAATTTAAATGGTTTTTGAGCAAACATAAATGGTTTACAGAGCAATTTCAATCCTTTCTTTGATAGAAAATCAATTAAATTATCCATTCATTCTTATGTTATTTTCTAGCAAAGTAAATTATCTCATCATCTCAATTAAACAATCTCTAACCTTGGCACAAAAAGAAAATCAAACCTCTGGTTAAACTTCACTTACTTTAAGACAAATAAGTAACAAGCCCTAGCTTTCTTATATGGCAAAAGTCAAAGAATCTTCAACAACACGCTCAAATAAATTAACAAAACCGACATGGGCTGTGTTATATTGTTTGATTGTCAATTTCAATTATGTCTTTCTACTAATTTAATAGATTAATCAAACAAATAAAGTTGAAGTTAAGTATTGTTAGCCTAATTTCTAATCTGAATTTTTAGATATATCTGGTTTCCAAAGTCATCACCAACCACTTGTTCTTTGGACAATTTGTGTTGAATTAGAGTCATCAGCATACTAGTAGACTACTTACTAGACTATTTCGTAAGTAGAACATCACAATCCAACAAACAAGCTAGAAGCGTATCTTATTTCTCTACTGAACCTTAAATGATAATTACTCTTCTCACTTACAACAATGGTTGAACATTTTTCAGCGTCAGTTAATTGTCGTCGATACTTTTAAGATCGATTGAATCAACTTAAAAAATAATTGAACTGATCTTTAAAGTGTCAGTGACAGTTAACTACTGCTGAAAAATGTCAAGCGACAGTTAACAACCGCTGATATAGAAGAATGAGCAATTTTAAAAAAGAATGATTGAATAGCAATTTTCAACCTTGATCAACTATCATAGTAGCACCATATATAGTTATGGAAACTCAATTTTAATTTATTTTGTCTCTTTTGAAAACTTTATGCGTCCAAACTACAAAAACAACTTGTCCCCAAACATGGGGTTTCTAAAAAGACATTGTAAAACGTATGCTATTTTGGTTGCACAAGAATCAGTGGCTAGAGAATCAGAGATATAGAAATGGGAGATGTATGTAACGTGATCAAATATCATTAATCAAAATTTTGTAATGTTTCTATCAAACAACCAATTCAACTCAATTATGAGCAGGACTTGTAAGCTTACATCTTTATCAATGAAATATTAATGTTTACATATATGTCCTAGAAATATGTAAACATTTTATGCTCTTTTTTTCTTTGATAATTTCACATAAATAAAAAAAAAAATTCTCATTTTCGAAGCATAAAAGAAAAAGGACTGTGACATTTTGTGTGTGGGATCCATAATCTATTGAAGCATGGCAAATACGATTTGGTCCGTTCACATTACAACCCAAAAGAAAAGGTATATTTCCATTCTCCCTAGCTAAGAAAATTATCTATGTTCTAAACCAAACTTCTAACCTGTGTCAATATATAATAAAACCCTAGCTTAGCTTCACTCACTTTGATGAGCCAAAAAAGAGCTTCACTCACTTTAACTCGTAATAATCATCCTAACAATCTTTTGAAAATCAGGTTCCTTCAACAAAAAAAAAATCTTTTGAAAATCAGGTCCACACTGGCCAATTAAATTGATGAAATAGCCAAGTGGACATTTTTTCTTTGTCAAGGAATCGGATGCCGTTTGCTGTTTCTAGTTCAATTATGATTTATCTACAAATTTCATATATTGAGCAAAATATGGGAGAAAAGTATCGTTAGCCTAAAGTTTGTAATATGAGAGAAAAGTATCCTACACCATGTTGGACAACATGGAATTATATTCTATACTACCAAGTGTTTGTGTTTACTATATGTTTGGATGAAGTTTTTAGGTTTAACTAGACATTAAGTATATCTAAATTACTCATCAACAATTCAATGTAGAACTTTATTTATTATCGGACCACGGCCAGAGTCATAAATTAAAAATTGTTTTCTGTTGCATGGTCCGATTGTATTTATATAAACGATGTATCAAACTCTTAATAATATCCAAACATTTATTAGAATTTATATTTATATCAAATTTATTTTCGTCTCTAGTATCACGCATCTTTTTAGAACACATCAAAACATAAGGCATACAATATTTTACATGTCTCCAACACAAAATGATTAATAAATGATATTATATTTCATAAAAATTCCAATACTTAAACTAATAATATTTTCTCGCCAAGCAAATTTTCTGTCTTCACTAGTGACTTTGACTCATACCTGGCCTTAGATTTCTTTATAAGAGCAAAAGTGAAAGAATCTGCAACACTCTCATCTTATCTAATAATATTTTGAAATTGAAAATCAGGTCATACTGGCCAATTAAATCCATGAAATAGTCAATTGGATGGCTCATGTTGTTTGACTGTCTAGTTGAATTATGTTTTATCTATAAATATAATAAAATAGCCAAATTAAAATACGTGAGAAAAGCATTGTTAGCTTAGTTTCTAACTTAATTTTCAAAATATTTGTGGATTTTGATTGCTATGTCACCACACCCACATGTTCTTTGGACAAATTGTGCTGAACTAGAGGCATCAACATCATAGACTAACTATCTCCAACGTATAAGTTCTTAACTTCTTATACAGACTTTTGTGTACAAAAAAACAATTTTCACATATTGCATTATTGACAACTATTAACATCGAGACCACATATAAGAATTATTTTTCTACAATGTTAGAAAATATCTCTCAATCTGATTCTAGTCGGCTAGAATGGATTAGAGGACAAAGTAGAGTTTCGCTCAACTATGTAAAAAGAACTCTTTCCTAAGAATATGTTGTAATTAATTGAGTAAGAAGTTCATCAATGGAGGTTTGGTACTTTTAGGTGTAGCGGAAGAAATTAATTTGTTACAATGTGGTGAATAAATATTTGAGTCTTAGTTGAGATAATGAGGTGAATAAGTAAAAAAAGCACATATAAGGCGCCTGTGTTTTTAGGGTGTTTATTTTCAGGTGTTCCGCCTATATACGGCGTCTGTGTTTTTTCTTTTTCCTCCGCGAGAGTTGGTGTTTCTTACACTACCTCGACGATAATAAAATTTGCCGTTTCAAAAAAAAAAAAAGTGAAAAAAAGCACATGAAGCTCTCTTCTCTCTCTAAATCCTACGTCGCGCTTCCACTGTCCGCCACCACTAAACATCCTCAACTGGCATAGCCAGGACCCCGGCTTAGGGGGTGCAATTTATTTTAAATAATAATTTATTTTTTATTTTAAATAATAATAACCTATTATTAATATTATTATTAGTGGAAAAACGAGCACCAACGTATTCGTTTATATTTTTTTCTTGAAGGAAATGTATTCGTTTATATGTTTTTCTATTGTGAATAATTGTATAGTTATTGTATCGCATCTAATTATAAGTTTTTTTTTTTGGCAAATAACATTAATTGAAATTCATTTTGTAGTATCTAATGTTTTTTTTTTCTTCAAAAAGTTGCAGTGTCTAATATTATTTGGAACAATCCGATTAAATAGTTTGAAACTTGTATTTTTGACTAAGAACAACTAACAATTGACGGAAGTTATGAAGATTAATATGATCCTTAAACTGGTTATCTATGTTACAAACATACTCAAAACTTATGCCGATACAGTTCAGATTGCATAATCTGTATTGTTTTCCCCCAAAATAAGGGTGTTTAGGGTTTGGATTCAATAATTTGAAAAAAATCATGGAACGCGCCTTATTTTTTGGGTGTTCGGATTATAAAATCCGAATTGGTGAAAAACTCATTTTTCCACCCCAAAACAAGAGGAAAACTCAATTTCTATTATAGAATCCGAAAATTCCATAGGCATTTTCATAAAATAAAAAAAAAATAGGGCGCGCTAGAAATAGGTAGGGTAAAAAATGTAATAGTCATTTTCTAAATAGGTTGATCTGACCCATCCCATTTATTAGTGGATTTCTACTCTTCACCCAGCAAGTTTCGCTCCCACCCAGCCAAACTAACCAAAATACCCCTGCGCTAGTTAACTAACGCAAGTGTAAATCAAACGTGACTTAATTTTATACATGCGTGACTTAAGTCACGCCTCATGAGTTAACTTACGCAGGTGTTACACCCTGCGTGAGTTCACGCTAGTTTATTTTATGAGTTTGCTTTGTGAAACCGGAAGCAAGATGTAGCTCAAGCAATTTATGTGCACGCTGATTAAAGCAGCCTACTATCTCAGACATTTCACTCAGAAGTGAAGGGAAAAAGGTCCTATCACACACTGAATAAATATTACACCAAGTTAGCTCAAACATAAGTTGAAAATGCATCAGATATTAATGGCCTTAGTTCCAATATTTTCTGTTTTCATATTCAATTAAACTCTAAACATATGAAAATACAGACCCAATATTTTTTCATTGTTTTCTTTTACAATTTTTGGAAACAGATCTATCATATTCAAAAAATAAAGTCATAGAAACTAGAAACTTCAACCGATCATGCATGCAATAGAAAGCAAACTCATAAAATAAACTAGCGTGCGTTACTCACGCAGGGTGTAACACATGCGTGAGTTAACTCATGCAGCGTGACTTAAGTCACGTATGTGTAAAATTAAGTCACGTTTGATTTACATTTGCGTTAGTTAACTAGCACAGGGGTATTTTGATCAGTTTGGCTGAGTGGAAGCGAAATGTGCCGAGGGAAGAGCAGAAATCTTATTAGTGGGTTACACATTAATGAGCCCACCTAACCCATATGGGCCAATGGGGCCAGCCCAGCCCTTTTTTTTTATTTTTTTATTTTGTTCACTCTTTATTTTTTTTCCACTTTAATGTATTTGTTTCTTACCATTATTAATTTGCCGAGATGTAATTGAACGGAAGTGTAAATAATTTTTACATTAGCATTGAACGTCAAATAAAATCTAGTTTTATTCTTCAATTAAATCAAATTAATATTGTAGAATTTATAAGCTTTAAATTGTACGAGTTTTAGTTGAGAACAAAACCTAAATGCATTTTCTTAGATGTTTTTTTTACTATTCATTTATGTTTAAGAATTGTTTTTTATACTGTTCTTAACTAAATATAAATATACACCTTTTGTGTTTATAACACATTTTGAGTTTATAACAATTTTTAAAAGAATTGACGATTTGAAAAGAAAAAAAAAATCATGACTAGATTAGCTAAATACTTTAGTTTTTTTTTAACCACATACACATATGGGTATTTGCGGTGTGGTATGGTTCAATTTGGAGTCGTCCGAACTGCAAGATAAGAAAATATATGGTTTGATTTGGTTCGGTTGATTTTTAAAATAAAATTTGAACCAAACCAAACAAAATCAATGCGGTTTGGATTGAATCGGTTTTTTTAGACAATACAATTTTTTGTTTTTGATATTAAAATCAAATTATTAAAAAGCTAAAACACTGTATATTTACAACAATGTTTTAAATTTCATCAAACATTGCAATTTCATTTTCATTTTTATCCAACAATGTTCTCATTCCCAACAACATAGATAAAATTAAAAACTTGGACAAAAAGACATCATATTCCGTAAAAAAAACACAAAAGATTAAGATTTTACCATTCTTAAAAGTCTAAGTAGCACATAAATATATTTTTGAAATAAAAAGTAAAGAAAAAACTCAACAGAGTATTGGTCTAAGTAGCACATAAATATATTTTTGAAATAAAAGTTTTTATCGAGTTTTTATAAGTATTGATCTATGTGACATATATATTTAGTTTGTGTTTTTTCGTGTGTTGCGGTTTGGTTTGATACAGTTTAGTAAAAAAAATGATCCAAATACATTTAAATCAAATTTTTATTTTTTTTAATTTCTATGTAGATTGGTTTGGTTTATCATTTGAGTAGTGCTAGCAACATTCTCTTTTCAACAATCTTTCAAATACTCACTTCCTTGTTAGTTTAAATCAAGGCAAGTCTCACACTTTAGAAATACGTTTCACCTAAAGTGGTGGGACATACATTAATTTCATCCAATAAGAGAGAAAGTGTTAAAGAAAGTATTGAAAAAAGAGTTTACATAGCATTGCATTATCATTTTTTTATTGGGTTTGTTCGGTTTTCTAACACCACTAATTATACATCTAAGGGTTTGTTTGGTTTGTAAAAGAGTAAATACTGAACATAACAGTACAAGACATAAACAACACAACACAGAACAAATTTTTATGACATTGAATAATTTTGTTTTATACGATTTTTGGGGGACGAAATGCTATTTTTGTATTATGGACAACTTGTATGTGGGACAAAGAGTTGTGTTGTGGTTTGGTGAGAGACAAAAATGAGTTTTTGTCATGTCCCTTGCCTCTAGTTTGTTATGTACCTGAAACAGTTTTACAAATTAAACACTGGATAACTGAAGTGTTCTGTCATGTCCTTCATTTTTTAGCAAATCAAACGGACCCTAAGTTTTCGACCGCATCAAAGGCCAATCGCCGCTGCATCTGGTGAGTATATATTTCCTTCAAACTTTACTTTCCTCTTTATGTAATTTATGCCATTATCTACTATCCCCTCGATCACACCTCTTTCTGTGTTTCAATCTTCGTTACATGCTTTATGGATGGATATGCTACTTTGAAGCATTGACATAATAATTTGATATTTTTGGAGTAGTGATATTTGAACAACCATTTGATACAACTTTTGGTGACAACTTCTTTTTTTCTCTTTTAATTGGTTAAAAACAATGGAGAGAGAAAAAGAAAGAGAGAGAATAAAAGGATAATGTGAGTATGAGAGAGAAAGTTGTCAAAAAGTTGTCACAAGTGGTTGTACAAATATCATTTCTCAAAATGGAAGTCATTAAATGTTAGTACGTTACACATGGCAGATGTCAAACACCGGACGCCCCTTTAATCTCAAGTGTTTATGTTGTTTAGGTATTACCAAGTTATGTGAACTAAATGTCTTATTGATGTGCTAAGAATTTTTCTTACCAAGAAAAAGGTGGACATCACATAAACAAAAGATAAGACAGTAGGATTATTTGTATATTGTTGCATGAACTCAATTATGGGACATACTCTTTACCTTAAACTCTAAAAATTTCAACATTTTTTAAAACCTTAATACATTTTACCACAAAAATAGTATGCATTCAAAATTGTGATTTATGTGGATGAACAGATGATCAAACTTCAAAACTATGGAGTGCATAAATCATGTTTGTTGACACTTTACATTCATCTCATACATGTTGTTGTTGATATCATCTTACATAGTTAAACTAGGTATTGATATGAATACTTGACCCTGTCTTTGAGAAACTATGTAAGGAGACTTGTTATGTTGGTTATCTCCTTGTCAGGACTTGAACCCTGAACCTTTAACTCCTCAACTTCTTTAATCTCTTAGCTCAAACCGGTTTGGTTAGTGGTGATTCACGTTAGTGGGTTAAATAGGGAGTTGGTTAGGCCCAATAAGACATATTCCGTATATATAAAAGTAGGAGCAGATGGAGAGTCAGGCCGTTAGTGACAACTGGTATTGAGGAGAGTTCTGAATCCCTCCAATATCTAGGGAGTATTTGTGTTTTGTATTGTTCATTTTATAATATTTTGATTTTCTTCTAAATATGGTACAGTTCCTATTAGTAATTGATCTATTTGATATGCCTTGTTTTCTATCTTTTACGAGGCAAAGATGAAACATTTTTCGCAATCTTACTTGCAAAATCTTATTTTCCTAGGGTTAGAATGTAATGCAATGGAATGAAAGTGTTATATTGGTTTTATGAGTTCATTTTATTTACCAAGGTGTATGTTACCAGGTATGCAATGTAAGTAACAAACAACACATTTCCCTTGCATACTATCAACAACTTAGAAATTTCATAAGGTAGAATAGATTTCATTTTAAGGTCTATAGTTAATGTGGGTAATTGGCATGCATATAGGTGCATCCATGCATCTACACTAGCTGATTGTTAATGCAGTGCCAACCCATATTACTTTTGGCTTTGTGGGCAGTCGTTTTTGGCCTTGACCCATATAGGGTTGAGCGGGATGAGTTGACCGATATCCATTGCAGATAAATATAATTGACGACATTTCAACAATTAATCGTTAATATTGTGTCAATGGCTTGGCTTTTATATTACAAATAGCTGAAGAAAGGAAGTTCAACTCTTTTGTAAGAGAGTGTAGAATATGAAAGAGGAAGAGGTGAATCGTTGCCAGATTCAGGAATGGTACCCAAAGTTCAAATTTGTATCAATCAAGACCTTGATTCATAAACTTCCCGAACGTTTCATTGATTACCTTCTTGATGACTCTGGGCCCTTCTTGTTACCTACTTCAGTCTTAAACGAGGATGCACTACCCAATAGAATTCATAATCCTGATGATGAAGAAGATTTTCAAGTGTCAGAGGGATCTGATGATGAAGCAGAAGAACCTTATGCGCTCCCTGCTTTTCCAGAACTTGAATTGAAAGTTAAGGAATCTATCGAGTCGCTTGGTGGTGCAATCTTCCCCAAACTGAATTGGAGTGCCCCAAAAGGTTCAGCTTGGATAAGTACTTCTGGTACCCTTCGCTGTACCAATTTCAATGAGCTTGCACTTTTGTTCCGAGCATCCAACTCATTAGTCCATGACTTGTGCCATGCTTATGATTCTTGCCACAATAAAATTACATCTCGACCCCAGAATTTCTTTCTTGCTCTCCATAAATGGTATCCATCCTTTAAGCCAGACATGGAGTTTCGTTGTTTTGTACAGAATCAGAAATTAGTCGGAATTTCTCAGCGAGAGGTTACTACTTTTTATCCTGTTCTGATTGAAAAGAAGAATGATATCTTATTACTGACACAATCATTTTTCCACAATCATGTGAGAGATAAATTTGAGTCAGAAAACTACACATTTGATGTTTACGTTACAAACGATGAGAGAGTTAAGATTGTGGATTTCAACCCTTGGGGTGGCGTTACATTATCATTGATGTTTACATGGGATGAATTAGAGCATATCCGTAGTAAAGGAGATGATGTTGAGTTTAGAGTTGTGGAAGATCGTTGCGGTGTTAGGCCAGGCCTTAAAACAGCAGTTCCATATGATTACTTGGATACCAGTTCAGGGAGTGGATGGGATCAATTTCTAAGGAATGTTGATGAAGAGTTGAGAAGACAACACATGTCTACAGAAGCTGGTGCATGATAATTAGGTTCTTGCTCTCAATTCTTAGCTTTGAGATAGTAAGTGTTGTCAATAGTTAACTATGAAAATAGTAATTTGTACAAATTCAGTCATGATATAGTGTTATAGCGCCGCTATAACTTCTATCTGACAACACTTTATTATGCTAAATAGCGTATCAATGACACCGCGATTTATTCAAATTCCGTTGCGCTATAGAAGCTATTTAACAACATAGGATAGCAAATAGAATAATAGGTTTTCTTTTTAAAAAATTTACTTTGAGCTTTTTTAAAAAGAAGAGGGAATAAAGCTTATATTTAAAACTTAGGCTTTGTCTAATGTGCACAAGCAAATCACCATGCACAAGCTTATTTTCCACCATTAGATCATCAAATCTTATCATATTTCATTTAATTTAGTAGTGGGGTTTATTGATCCAATGATGAAAACAACCATATGCATGGTACATGACATATGTACCTTGTTTACAGTAGACTTGGCCTTAAAGCAATTCTTCCTCATTGAGGATGCATTTTCCTTCACTTGAAATGTTGTTACTCGAGCAAGCTAATATTTAGCATTTACTTTGTCTAAAATGTTATTTATTTCTTCTAGTTTTTCTAAAGGATTTTTTTTTTCACGATTTAATTATTGTGTTAATATATGTAATACTGATATCAAGTTAATATATGCTACACTTTGTAGACTTAAATAATAGAAGAATTGACCCACAATAACAAATTTTCAAGCTTTCAATAAGTATCATCAAAGGGTAGACCTAGCTGGGTCCCCAGTTTGCAGGCCTGAATCCCTCACTTCAAGTTGTATGATTGCACTGGTTTTCTTTTTTGATGTAAAAGCTAACCCTTCCGGCAAAAAGCATCAGACCATGTGCACATAATCAAAGTAGTTACAATTTTAGTTATGTTTTTTGAAGGTTTTACTTTCAACTTCACACCTTTGTTACTTCAAAATTAACATAAAATTACATTCTCCTGCACTTCTATCATTGTTAGGACTGAACTACGTATTCTACTCAGAAAGCATCAATCTATTATAAGAAATTAGAAGTTTAATTATCTTCAGTTTTTTTTTTTAAAATCATTTTATGACATGGGAAAAAAGGAAAAAAGAAATAAGCTTGGAAATTTCCTTCTCCTTATTGATAAACTTTGAGTGCATTGTTTTGTGTGAAATCTTAAGTTTGAATTAAATATGTGATAAAGTTATGGAATATTTTATGAGATTAATTGTGATATATTGTCAACCAATCACAAATCATCATTTATATGTCTTTAAGGTAGACGTGATCCATTGATAATGTAAACATGTCCCTTCATATATATAGTTACAGTACCAGTGCATATCAATTAAATATATTAATCCTTTTGTACAAATCCAATAAAAACGTTAAATGACAAAAATTGCAATCTCATAAAATTATTTTTGTTTAAATGGTCTAGAAGAGAACGAGGAATGTTAATTTGTGCTTCCAAGTGTAGAAAGAAGTTCATTATTTACATAGAATAAAAACTATTATAAACAAAACATGAAAAATAATCACCATTTAAATATTAAACAACTTTTCAACAGTAACACTTACTACATGAAACAGAAATTTATAAACCACGTCAACTTGTTACAATTCTTCATAAAAAAACACAAGAACCCATTAGACATATCATTCCTACATATCTGAAATAAGACTTATAATCTGCACTATGTATTTGGAATTTCACAAAACCATGATGACAGCTACAACAACTATACTGCAAAAATGTTCTTCCAAGGAATCATTGATGTAGAAGATTCCATCAAAGCTTTCATTTTGAAAAATATCAGTATCTAAGATTTCCGACGATTGAAGAAGTATAAAGCACCAATTAGAAGCAGATAACATATAACTAAAGATTCAATCTGGTTCTGCTCGATCACACCTCGCCCATTATAGAACTCAGTTGCCTGGACCTACCTTAATTAATCTAGCAAGGTCATAAGACATGAAGTCTTTTCCATAACATATACTTATATCAAGTGCTGTTTTCCCGTCCTGAAACATAACCAATCAATGAAGTTCTACCACAAGCAAAAAAGAATAACTCCCCTATTCACTAGCATGCAAACCAATTAGAGTTTATAATGGACTGGTTCAAAAGCATGTAGGTTATGTTTGAAAAACATCTTAATTAAGCACTCTCTGATTAAGTGTTTATCTTATAAAAGTGTATGTATAAGTATAAGCTCTTTATATAATCAAAAGCAAATGCGATTAAACAGCTTTTATATTAGTTGCAAACTAGGTATTATGTGGGGCTTATTGAAACAAACTCAAAACAGCTTATGAACATATCATAAGCTCTAGTCATAACTCTTGAACTTGCATAAAAAACTCTATATAAGCACTTCCAAATTCACCCTTAATTATAGAAAGGAAGCAGCCCGCTTCACCAATTTCTACCTACAACAATACAAACTTGAAACCTCATAGAAATGATGGGATTTCTACACGTTCAACTGAAGCAACTCATTATTAGTTCCAATCGACTACAACAGTATAGCTAAAAAAGAATCAGCCATCGAACAAAGTGTTATTGATGGTAGAATTATGTACACTACAGAGAAAGCAGAGTTCACACATTCCAACTGGTTAGAAAAGATTACAGATGTTAGCCTCTCTGTCACAATAACCACTGATAACTCTACCTGAAAAACTGTTCTGCACTAACTACTAGTTATCCAACTGATTAACTGCACTATTAATTCAATTTTGATTGTCTAACTAATTCACCCCATTGGGCATGGCCCTCAGCTATATTTTTTTCTAATAGGAGGTCTAACACAAGAATAAATAAAATGATCATAAATCAATACATGTTCACCATGTTGCATATAAATTATTGAGCTCTGTAGTGGAATGTACAAATAAATACCTTATTTTCTATCGACCTATCTGCGCCATTGGCTAACAAAATTTTCGCTATATCTCTATTCCGGCTTTGAACGGCAACATGCAATGGGGTCCAACCTTCCTGAGAGATTATTAATAGTAAATAACTCATATACAGCAAGTAAAACTGAAGAACTTATTTACAGTTAGAAAATGCTTGTGTTTATAAAAATGCTCACATTATCTGCCACATTGACATCAACATCGTATTTGATCAATAATTTCACAGTTTGCTTTGCACCAACTTGAACTGCATAATGAAGTGGAGTAGCTCCATCCTGCCATATCAATAAACATATAAACACATAATCACACTTGCAGAACGCAGTCAACAGCATATGAATATAAGGAATTTATCCACACCTTATCCTGGACATGAGGACTTGCACCTTTCCGTAAAAGATGGCTTATAACAGCTTCTTTTTTACCTATAACCGCCTTATGAAGTGCAGTGAGACCTTCCTGTCGATCAAATTATCTTATTTACGACTAGGCAAATATTATGTAAAAATTGACATACATATAATATAAACAAACGCACCTTATTGACGAAATCAATATCATGACCACTTTCAAGAAGCTTGTCCATACTATAAATCTGAAATGATAAGCCAAGAGAGTGCAGTGGACTCCATTTTTCCTGAATACATGAAAATAAGAGCTCAAATGCAGATAAGAACGCAAGGCTCTCGGAGAGACAATGCTGAGTTACAGACTTACAGATGATATTTTTTCCAAATTAGGAGTTATATTCTGTTGCAGTATTTCTAGTTCTTCTGGTTTTAAAAGTCCTTCAACCTCTGCATTAACAAAAGTATCAATTTATAGGCTATACAATATTAGAAGACATTCTAAAATCTATTTCTCAACCATCATTCAATATATTTTTTTATTTACTTATTGGAGGTATTCAACAATTAGGACCTTATCAAAGCTTAAAACCATTTCAAAGTATAAAGTACAAACACCAAAAAAGGAGAAATGTGTAAAGCAATATTTTGAAAACTGGATGGACCATGAAAATGAAATTGGTAAACCTTCTTTTTTGTCATATCTTATTACTATCAATATAAGAAACGAGTGTCTAACAAGGTTTGAAAAATATATAGAAGTTATTCCCTCCGATCACTATTATAAGCAAAACTCCACTTTTTAGATACATTGAGTAATTAATGTATCTAGTTTTTATTACTAGATACATTAATTATTCAATGTATCTAATAAGTGAAGTTTTGCTTATAATAGTGACCAAAGAGAGTATCTTTTAAGAGAAAAAACAAAACAAGGGCTGGGATCAAACATTATATCAACCTATGTGATAAACTGTAAACCTTTTTAATCTAATTATAGGACCAGCTAAAGCTTTAAGTTAGCCAAAAAGCCACATTTGTAGCTTTGTAATCCCAAACTTCAGACCAATTATTAAAATTTAGACTGAAACATATTTTAGTAAACTGATCAATGATCATGATTATGGCCAGCTCATACTCATGTATGATTATTATTTTTTCCAATCTGATACAAGTTCTAGGTTAGCCAACACAAAAATGTCCGACCCAGTTTCCAATATCATGACATAAGGACTCCAATAGAGAAAAAGCAACATGAAAAACAAAAGTACCTTTCTTAATACGCTTCTCATACTCGTCCTGCGTCTCTGTCTCTTTCTGTTCCCCGTCATTTTTAAATCCAAGGCTTTTATCTTCTTCATCACCATACTCATCGTCACTACGAATATCTGGTTCTTCCCAGGTTCCATGTTCTTGTTGGGTTTGCAAAGAAGATGGTCCTCTGCTTGATTTGATTGCAACATTACTCCGACCTTCACAATTCTCCCTAGAAAAAGAGAGACGTAATTTTTGTTTGGTTGTACTTGTGTGTATTCTGTGAAAACCGGCTCCCAATTTGGAGTTAGTCGAAGGAAAAGGAATAAAATTATTAGAAAGAACAGGTGATGTAGCCAAACAATCCATATCTGTTTTCCTGAAAAGGAGAAAAAATAAACAGAAATTAAAACAAACGCAAACAAGTTACATATAAACTTAAAGCACTCATAAAACTGATTTGTAAACTCTTATAACTAACTTTACCTAAAACCTATGTAGCACAAACAAGGTGTGTCCAACATTGACACATGTGATTGCATTCAATTTTGACATTTTGTTTAATTACTAGTGGTGTCAGTGATTCATAGCCTAAAACAAAAGTAATATTTGAAAAAAAATAATGATGGGAAATAATTCAGTAAACGACTGGTTTGCAGATATCCTAATTAGCTTGCAATTTGAGGATTGAAGAAGAAGAAGAATTTACTTACGGTAATCGAAGAAATCAAAGTTTAACGCGCGCCTTTTCTTATCCTTCTTCTGTTCTCTTCGCTCTCTCACTGATACTTACTATAGCCTGCTACTGTGCTTTCCTTCTCATTCTTTATTTTATTTTTTTGTCTATCACTTCTCAGGGTAAGAAGGGTGATGATGATATTGACAAAAACCGTTGGACTTAAAAAAAAAAAATTTAGGGGGGTGTATTGGATTATGATTCTAAGGGATTTTAAAAGACTTTTTTATCATGAAAAAGTCTTGTGGTATTCAATCAAGACTCTTTTCAATTTTAAAAAAGTCTTGTGTTATTCAATCAAGATTCTTTGTCATTTAATAAAAGTCTTGTGGTATTCAATCAAGACTCTTAATCACTTAAAAAAAGTCTAGTGGTATTCAAAATCATTCAAATTTGGAAGGATTGTTTAATAAATTAGATTTTGATGGATTTTGTGGGATTGTCTA
>Ga0315915_1005172_pt1 | contig 16320 bp, 12 predicted proteins | sample MpolbnodulesMG_FD_207738 | JGI IMG/M metagenome (GOLD analysis project Ga0315915, IMG submission 207738) | Medicago polymorpha root nodule microbial communities from Los Angeles, California, United States - branched nodules | ecosystem: Host-associated > Plants > Roots > Nodule | place: USA... | reverse complement strand
TAATACATGAAGCACATCCTCATGAAACCACAACCTGCAACGCTCCTCGAGATCTTCTGGTGATTTCCCACGAATGATTTCTCTTCCCATATCTCGCAACAAATCATGCATTCCAAGTTTGTTCTTATCATCAACAGTGACAAGACTTCGCTCAACAAGGATACTTATTCCAATTTCAGCAAAAAGTCCACATCCATCTAATATAAGTGTAACATCATATCGGTCCTTCCCAATAAAGAAACAAGCTACATCAAGGAATATTTCTTTCTCAGTATCATCATTTAAAGCATCATAGCTTATTCTTAACTTCTCCTGTACTTGATTATTAGGAATTCTTTTGAGTTTGTCCAATGCACTTTTCCATTCTGTTATCCCTCTGTCAAACAAATATGACCCAATAACTTCCAAAGCTAGTGGCAATCCCCCAGAATACTCAACTACATTTCTAGAAATTTTAGCAAAATCTTTTGCAGGACTCGCTTGCTTAAATGCATGCCAACTGAATAGCTCAATTGAGTCACTTTCATCCATGTGTTTCATTTTGAATACTTTATTAACCCTATTCCCACTAAGTATATGTCTGTCCCTTGTGGTGATGATTATTCTGCTTCCAGAACCAAACCACTTACGACTTCCACACAAAGCATTTAGTTGGTCCAATGTATTAACGTCATCGAGTAATATTAGTACTCTTTTATGGCAGAGTCTATCCTTTAATATGCTTTTTCCGCATTCAATGCTTTGAATTTTGGTTGCCATATCTTTGCAGATATCAAAGAGAAGTTGTTCTTGTAAATTCACTTTTCCAGCATTTTCCTCCCAAACTTCCCTAATATTTGCAAGGAAGCTTCTACCTTCAAAATTGCGGCCAATTTTATTGTAAATAGCTTTGGCAATGGTTGTTTTACCAACTCCCCCCATACCCCACATCCCCAGTAGAAGAACATCATTTGATTGTTGGATATCTTGCTCCATCATTTGAATCATACCTTGCACTCGAGATTTAACTCCCACTGGATTATCAGCAATAAACAATTCTGTCTTGCCAAGCTTACGCGTAACATTTTCAACAATATCCTGGATAGCCTTACTTTCATTCCTACAAAAAATAAATCAAAGAAAAGGTACATAAATACATACCTATGTTTTTTGGGTTTTCTATGGATTCACTCCCATGAAGGTAATCTTCTTTGTGACACTGTCCACCGTTGAATGTGGATACCTTATCTAGTTAGAATTAGAACCTTGGTTAATCACGTAGTGAGACACTAGTTCCTTGGTTTTCAAAAATTGCTATAATTCTAATTTTCCATAGTAATTCTAAGTTTTTAATTATACCTTTTACAAAAAGCTTGAATTTACTTGCCAAACCTTTTATAAAAGAGTGGAAGGACAAAGTTTATTGCATAACACTTTTACACAGTCATGTAATCATTTTTAGATAGCCATCTTCACTGGTCCACTGTCATTCTTGTTAACCTGAGTTTTAAATCGGATTACAAATGTGTGCTTACATGTGTTTGTTTTAGTTTTAATTAAACAACCAAATATTTAAGCGCTCAACGAGCTTTGATACCTGCTACATTGGTTTGTCTCCGAATCCAACTGATCTAAACTTTTTTCTAAAAAAATAAACAACCAAATATTCAATGAGTGAATCACAAAAATCAGCTCATATACACTGCTATATTGATCCCTACTTCTTAGCAAACCAATAATATTCAGTCCCTACTCTACAAAAATATAATAAGAAGTCCTTAAACCATATGAATTTAGTCCTAAAGTTAAACTATATGAAAATTTATTTAATCTAGACTGACATTTTAATAATTGGGATTGAATTGACACATTTTATATACTTGACACAGCGATTATTTATTATATTTGCATAGTTGAGATGCTAAATTAGAGAGAATATTATAGTATAGAGACTAATTTAATGGTTTATTTTTAAGTATGCCAGTCTGATGGACATAAGGTTTATTTTATGGCATGTGGCCTAGACTTTTTTACCTTAATAGACTTCTAAAAAAGCACAAGACTTCTCTATTTCTGAAAAAAAATTACCAGGAGTTTGGGACTACGAACCCAGCAAGGCCAGCTGCCTGACAAAGTGCTACTCTCCACTTTATCTTCAGATACTCGGACTCATTTTCTTCCTTATCAATCCTATTCAAAAGAATTTGAAATGCTTCTCCGAATTCACTGGTTTGATGACGGACTTCCGATGGATCTACGTCGAAGAAAACTGGAAGAACAATTTGTCCAATGGTTTTCTGACACTCCATTATCCTGAACAACTCATAAAGACACCATCGCGATTGAGCGTAATTTGTTGAAAAAACGATGATAGAAATTCGAGTCTGTTCAATTGCTCGCAGGAGTGATGTTGAAATGTGATCTCCTCTTTGAAGAGAATGGTCGTCCTTGAAAACACGAAATCCGGCGTTTTGAAGAGAAGCATAGAGATGCGAAGTGAAGGATGCACGCGTATCCTTTCCACGCAAATGTGAAATGTTGTCAACAATACCTTTGACATCCTCACTTTCATTCCTACAAAAATAAAATGTATATATGCTCATATATGTCACAAGCAGAGGGGATGCTTCAACAAGAAAACTATAGTTGTATGAGTGTGTGTAAGTTGGAATGTTTACAAAAAGCAAGTGTCAATATGCAAAAAAACGACCCTGATTTTGAATTAAGTTGAACAACTTAGCCATTATGTTAACTTATATCTAATTTACTGTCACATTAGTCCTTAAATTATATCGCTTACTAGCAAATTAGTCGTTACAAGTTAAGAGAAAGACCAAGCTGCAAAGTGCCCGGTGTGATTCAAACTCGGGCCTTTTTGGCCTACTCGAAAATCTGAAAAGAAGTAATTGTTGAAAGAAATTACCCGGACTTCACTATTACAAACCCTGCGATGTTTGCTGCCTCACGAAGAGCCTTTCTCCAACTTAGCACCAATTTCTCCTCGTTTGGAACTTTCTTCAAAAGACGTTGAAAAGCTATTCCAAACTTTCCTCTCGGATTATGCACTTCAGAGGGATCTACACGGTAGAACACTGGCACAACAACTTGTCCTATGTTTTGACGACAATTCATTATTTTCACCAATTCATTCAAACACCATCGCAAATCAGCATAAATTTTGAAAAAACAATTATAGAAATTCGAGATTGTTCAATTGCAAGTGATAATGATGATGTAATGTGATCTCCTCTTTGAAGCTCATTATCGTCTATAAAAACCTTGATTCCAGCCTTTTGAAGAGCAGCATACAGATGTGAAGTGAAGGAAGCATGAGTATCTTTCCCTCTAAAACTTAAGAACACGTCATGGATCCTTACTGGTTCTGGCTTACTACGCGGTGGAAACACTAATAAAAACACAAAAAAGAGAATCAATAAATGTGTGGTTTCAAACTAAATTCATGTAATATAAGTAAAATAAAATTATAAATTCACCATCTCCCATCATTGGTAGTCGCAATTTTGACGAGGAAGGCTTAGAGATGGATGAGGAAGGTTTTTTGTTCTCCATTTTGTTGGATCAGAAAATGGTAAGGGTGAAAATTCTCTAACAACAGGTTGATGATATCAAAGCAGTACTGCTGTGTTTGATGTCCATTTTGTTATCCATTTTGATGTATTAGGAGATGTGTTTTTGGTGATTTTAGTTGTTTATCAGCAAGTTATAGGTCACTGCTGTGTTTGATTAAGTTGATATTGATTGAGATCTTATATGTAACTTGGTTTTTCTTTTATGAAAATTGACTTGTAACTTCAGCACTAAAATAACACAAAAATAGGAATGGTGCTTATAGAATTGGATAATCTTCTACATGGTTGACTTATGTAGTTGATGCCTTAATCACAAGCATGAAAGGGGGAAGAATACAAAGAGTGAATGAATGACACTTTTGTCTAAGCTATTTGGAATGATCTTGTATCTGATTTATGTCACGTTCATTTAGGACACTTGAAACTTATGCTAGTTCTACTTGTACATTTATCTGATTTATTAATCTAGTATTTTAATGAGATTCGTAAAACATATCAATCTGAAGGTATATTATATGGTTATGGGGTTTTCATTTTAGTTGTTTTTTACGTATTTAATGTTTGAATGATTTGATTTCCTGATGAAGAGTTTGAGAAACTATGAGTGTTAGAGAAGTGTGATGGTAGTAACTGAAGTTTTTTCATGAAACTGATGTTTTCAGGGACATCCAAAGGGTGTAACACCTAAATACAGTTTGAAGGCACTTGTGCCAAGGTTGTCTGAACTTCTTGGAACTCAGGTGTGTCTACTAAACTTTTCTATTCTAGTTTGGCATTACATTCAATCATTCTCATTTGCTTGTTTACTTTGTATATTAATCATGTTGATTTCTCTTGATTATAGCTTAAGATTGATGATGACTGTATTGGCGAGGAAAAATTGAAAGAGGAGTGTGAAAAGACGACTTGTTAAGATGCTCGTCTTTAGTATAAGAGTTTTGTGGCTGGATTTCAGAGTGTTCTCGCTGCAATACCTAACTCACTGAAGGTACAATTTAAATGTCTTTGGTGGGTATTTATATGACATTTTGGTTGTTATGAGATAGCAGTTCGGTTCTTTTATCATGCAGCAATAAGTGAACTCTTATTTTCTTTTTCTGTGGGTGAATTGTTCAATTAATGACACATGAATTACATTTCTTTCATGTATGTACAGTTGAATTTGTTGCATCACATCTATATATCTGAATTCTGATATGGTTGATTGGTGCTCATAAGCCAATTAATGAGTTTAATCATACAAGAAAAAATAATAGTTTGGACTTGATTGAAACTCTGCATATTAATTTCTTGTTTCATTTTTCTGTTTTCCAAACGCTTTGATAACATGTTAATTGACATTTAAGGCTCAAGTAGAAGCTTTGATAACATGTTCGTTGGCATTTAAGGCTCAAGTAAAAGCTTTGATCTTGAACTGAAATTAAGTTCAAATTTAGAATCATTGAATTGGCCTTTATTTGAATAGTTAACTTAATCTGCAGCTTATAAAATAAGTGCTTATCATGATATAGTAATGCAAATTTCTGTAAGCAAGTACTTCCTCTGATAACCTCAAGGTCACACCAGCCCCAAACCATTTGTCATTTGGTGACATTTATTTTTGTTTAACCATTTGATTTGTTTGATTACTTCTCGACATTTGTTTTCCATTTGCACCATATAATGTCCTTTCTAAAGAACTTGTTAGAATTGATTCTTCTCAAACATTGTTTTTGTTCCCGTATCTGAATTTTCTAAATAATGCATTGTAGAGTCACCATTTGAGTTCCGTGCGCTGCAGGTGTGGCTTTAGAAGCCATTTGTAGATTTCTAGCTGCATGTACAATTGAGTTGTAGATGGTTGCTTATCCTGCATTAGATGAACTTACCTCCAAGGTACACATATAATTGAATCCTTTATCTTGTTTCAGTTTCATATAAGCCCTCCTCTGATATATAATAAGCTAACAAATAAGAAGCTTCGTTAAAAGTGGTTGAGAAGATTTTTCTTTCTTTCAGTTTAGATATCTTATGCTTTTAATTTCTTGTACTTATCATCATTGGGTGGTAACAGAATGTTGATCTCTTCTTTCTTTAGCTTCTTGCTGAGTGTATATCTTCAGATGGTACCAAGGATAGTAGTTTGAATGAGCTAAATTCATCTAAAGCATGCCAAGAAGCTTTGATAAACAATACTTTTTTCATGTATAAGCTTAATTTTTGTTATAATAGGTAGAATCTCATGTATAAGCTCCACTCTTGAATGAGCCAATTCATTAAATAATACTATGTGCTCAACTCTCATGTATAAGCTCAATCCATTAAATGATTGGTAGTGATTTAAATGTTTTTTTTAAAAGGTTAAAAAGGTCCTAATTGCTAGGTTCCTTAAAAGAAAATTTTGTAAAATTTCTGCTGTAGATTTGCTATGGAAAGTCTTAGTTATGTTACTGTAGATTTATTGAGAAATTGCTATGATAAGCATGGTTATTTTGCTGCGGAAAATTAATTTTGAATGCTTTTCTGCTGCGGATTAACTAAATATTTGCTAGGATTTATGTTTTACTAGCTACAGATTTACTGAGAAATAATTCCCTAGCAAATTTGTCTCTCAATCCATGCTACGGCCGAATCAATGGGTCTTCCCTAGCATATCTCTAGCTAAACTTGTTTGCTAGGCATTAACTGGGAATTAGCTCCAAAATGGGCGTAGCAAATCACATATTTTCTTGTATTGATTTCAACAATCTTGTCTTGACATTTCTGTAAAAAAAAAAAAAATCTTGTCTTGACCTTGTTCAAAAATAAAACAATTTTATCTTGACTCTTATTGAAAAATAAATAAATTATCTTGATGGTCATTTTTTAATCTTGATCATTGAAGGTCATGGTTGAATATTATTATAATGAACCCACAAATTTTCTTTTATTAAAAACAATTTTATCATGACGGTTTTGTCAATTTTTTTTTTATCATGACGGTGTTTTTTAATCATGCACGCATAAAGTCATGGTTGTAACATTTAATATATAATCAACCCTCTAATTTTCAACAACTCATACGTGTGATATTACAATAATATCTTCATTTATAGATGTTTAATGTGTTTTAATAAAAAAATGTTATGTGGAAAACTTTTTGGTGTCCGAAACTGTATGTTTGTATACACACACAAAGGTCATGGTTGAATTTTATTATAATAAACCCACAAATTTTCTTTTATTAAAAAACAATTTTATCTTGACAGTGTTTTTTTTTAATCATGTACATATAAAGTCATGGTTGTAACATTTAATATATAATCAACCCACTAGTTTTCAACAACTCATATGGTGTGATATTACAATAATATCTTCATTTATAGATCTCTAATGTGTTTTAATAAAAAAAATGTTATGTTGAAAACTTTTTGGTGTCCGAAACTGTATGTCTGTGTAAACACAATATAGATATGATTTTTCTTTTTTAATACTTTTTTGCTCTTTTGTTAAGTAAAAAAATAATTATAAATAATGCATTTTTATATGGCATCAAAATACATCGTCAAATTTAAAATGTTCAAATCACACTACTCTTTTAATATTGTATTTTTTTCAATTTCAGCAAAAGATTTTGGAGATGAAAATCTAATTTTTGATTCGTCGAATTATAAACTCACAATTTTAATTGAATAAATGGTCAAATTAATTCCTACACTATCACTTTATCATCAATTTGATCCATTAAAGTTAGCTAAAATGTTCAAAAATTATACTTTATCCATCAATTTGGTCCTTACCGAGTGACTAAATTAATGCGTGGAAGTATAGTTTAAAGATCTTTTAGTTGATTTTAATAGTTTAAAGACTAAATTGGTAAAAAAGTGATAAATTATTATTTTATAATCATGTTATAGATACAAAATATCTATCACCCGTAAAGAATAGTTAACTTTGTCAAACATACAAATGTGATCATTTCCTCCCAAACAAGAGTTAGAGATTGAACTTTGACTTACTTGTGTGTTACGACTCTACAACTTTGACCAATTTGTGTCTTACAACTCTACAACTTGGACCAAACACATGTTAGTACCATCAATAGCCGATGAAAGAAAAGAGAAATGATATTTGTATATCCATTTTGTGGCAATTTTTAGACATCTCTCTTACTCATACTCTTATGTTTTTATTCTATTTTTCCTCTATTGTTTTTAACCAATAAGAAGAAAGAAAAATAAGGTTGTCACAAAAGAAAAATGTTAAGTGAACATTCTAATGTGTGTGTGATTTTTCCCTTGATACAATACTAACATTATCTCTGATGCAATCTAATGTGTGTATATGGATCATGATTCCCTATTCTAAAAAAAACACGTAGTTTTGCGCTGTAGCCAATTTTAATCATTAATTTAAGAATAGACGTTTCATACTTTAAAATCTATTTTATATAGTAAAATGGTCTCAACTATCGATTTTAGATCAGACAACCAAAATATGTTACAACGTTAAATGCATCAAATCCTCAAGAGAGTAAGAAATAATAATAAGATATATAGGGATATATTTCTGATATATTAAACAAGAGATAAGATTGGGATTGACTAAACAAAGTAAACTATCAATTAGTCTTTGTCTTTATAAGTCACTCTCAAATTAATCCATGACTCTCTGTTAATATTTCAAATTAAATGTCTCTCATTCAGGGACTAATTTAAAAGTGGCTTATAAAAACAAAGACCAATTTAACGATTTACTCGTCTAATTACTATTGTTCAAAAAGGACAAAATTGAAGCAACAATCACATTGAGAGATTAGTCACTTTAGTCCTTGAATAGGAAATGAGTCGTCACTTTAGTCCCTGAATGCAGATAAATTGCAAAATGGTCCTTGAATATAGACTATGTTAGTCAATTTAGTCCTTAAATGCAGACTCCGTTAGTCAATTTAGTCCTTAGATGTAGACTCTGTTAGTCACTTTACTCCCTGAAATTGACCAACAAAGTCTACATTCAAGGACTATCTTGCAATTCCTTTGCATTCAGGGACTAAACTACTCCTTTTCCATTCAAGGACTAAAGTGACTAATTCCCCCAATCACCTTCTACCCCGTATAAATAGGCAACAATGTTTTTATGAAGACACACCAAACTCACCACTTTAAGAACAACTTTCTTACCATTTTCCTTAAAAAAAGACAAAAGAAAACCTTCTTATATCACATGGCCAACGAAAAACAAAACCAAACCGGGTTCAAATTAGTTGGGTTTAAACATTTCATCCGAACCAACCCAAAAACAGACCGGTTCAAAGTAAAACGCTTCCATCACGTTGAGTTCTGGTGCACCGACGCAACAAACACCGCACGCCGTTTCTCTCATGGACTCGGTATGCCAATCGTCGCCAAATCCGACCTCTCCACCGGAAACCTTATTCACGCTTCCTATCTCCTCCGCTCCGGTGACCTCAATTTCCTCTTCACCGCCGCATATTCCCCTTCCATTTCTCTCTCCTCACCTTCCTCAACCGCCTCCATTCCAACTTTCTCCGCCTCAACTTGCTTCTCCTTCTCCAACTCCCACGGCCTCAACGTCCGCGCCCTCGCTATAGAAGTTGAAGACGCCGAACTCGCTTACACCGTCAGCGTAAGCTACGGCGCACTTCCATCATCTCCTCCCGTCGTTCTTGAAAATGGCGTCAAACTCGCTGAAGTTCGTCTCTTCGGCGACGTCGTTCTACGTTACATCAGTTACAACAACCCGAACCATAATCAGAATCAGAACCAGAACCTGTTATTCCTCCCTGGTTTCGAAACTCTTTCAGATGAATCATCTAATTCATCACTAGATTTCGGAATCCGGCGACTAGACCACGCCAACGGAAACGTACCAAAGCTTTCATCGGCGTTGAAATACATCAAACAATTCATCGGTTTTCACGACTTTGCGGAGTTCACAGCGGAAGACGTTGAGAGTGGATTGAACGCAGTAGCACTGGCGAACAATGATGAAACGGTGTTGCTTCCGTTGTGCGAACCTGTTTACGTAACAAAGGGCAAGAGTCCAATAGAAACGTATTTAGAACACAATGAAGGTGCCGGGGTTCAGCATTTGGCTTTGGCGTCGGAAGATATATTCAAAACATTGAGAGAAATGAGGAAGAGAAGTGGTGTTGGTGGTTTTGAGTTTATGCCTTCTCCTCCGGTGACTTATTATCGTAATTTGAAGAATAGTGTTGGTGATGTTTTGAGTGATGAACAGATTAAGGAGTGTGAAGAGCTTGGGATTTTGGTTGATAGAGATGATCAGGGTACCCTTCTTCAGATTTTTACTAAGCCTATTGGTGATAGGTATGTAATGCTCTTTTTGAATCATATTATGTAATTCTATGTCATTTTGTTAGTTTTATTTATTATTGCCTTGATTTCATTATTAGCATAGCAACTTAGACTATTTTGACTCAAATGGTTAATAAGTTTCGGTTAAAGAATTAGCTGAATCGATACCAGCACCTGGGTTTGATTTCTACCTAGAAGAACAATAGTTGACTAGGTTTTACTTGCCTCCACCCGAACTCTGAATCACTATTACAGCAAGATAGACTAATATAGCAATTTATTTTGGTTTGTTTTCGGGTCTGGACCCTCTGCAGTGCTGCAGCTGAGCTGTTGGATTTGATACTGCACCTGAATCCAGTGGCTTTGCAGTTGCTGAATCACAAAGTCGCGGCAGCATGCATTTCCCTGTAGTTGATTTAACGTGTCTACAAACCCTCATCTTTTCTCTTATATTACATCTGATTTACCAAACATAGGATGACTTGAGTTATGACGACTCTCTTCACTTACTAGTTAGGACTAGGAGTTTGATTTCTGATTCTTGTGCATGTAAAATGTCTATTTAAGAGGAGGAAATCAATTAAGTATCTTCAGATTCTTTGAAGATATTAGTCTCTATTGATGATGGGATTTATTGTACTCATGCAAATCATGGACCAAAGAAAATATTACATGTGATTTGTGTTAACTATGTGTCCACATTTATGGTTTATCATGTTCAAATTCTTATTTTGGTGTTAACCTTCCGACTCTTGTGCAGCTAGGGATAAATAAAGTGTGGCCAAAAGATTATTTCAGCTACGGATCCCATTTAGAGACTATCTGAACGAATCTTGGGCACAATCAAACTCCTCAATTTCTCCTCCAATAATAAAATGAAACTAACTATAACCTTAGCAACTGATCCCTACCCTACCTAGCGATAATTAGACCTCAATGGAGTCGGTCTAAACCTGTTGGATGCGTGGCTTTGGTCAGCCCAAAACTGGTTCATAATAGAGTAATGATGAGTAATATTCAAGGAATAAAAGGGAATATAAGTTCATATTGTTTACAACTTATTTACATTTTGTTCCCTTACAAAAAGTAATGTGCGGATTTAGATCTTTTCATGAGAGGAACCCAACCGTTCCCTACATAATATTAGAAGAATGTCAGAATAGGTAGGAGTTGTTTAGTAATCAACTCAGCATGTAGGGATTGAATTGATTGATTTATCATTTACTTTGATCCAATGTTTTCGTGTATGAGTAGTAAAAATGCTCATTGGCTTAGCAGTAAGGCCTTATGATTTTTATGGAAACAAATCTGTTTTGAAGCAGTTACTGATCACGATTCAATCTAAATTAATGATTGAGATTGTTAAAATTGATTTAGTAAATGTGTAATCTTAGCCGTTCAATCTCAAATCAAGATTGTTTACTGTGTGAAACTACTACATGATATTTTTGCTGCAAGCAATCCAAATCCTTATTTTATATAACTGTGTTTTTGTCTTCTCACCCTGTTGGTTTCTTAACTAATCCTAAGTTATCAATTTGATAGTGTGCTGTGAGTCTTGACTTGTAAAATGGGTTATGATGATTAGAAAAATATTGTCGGTGTTGTTTATTGGGTTCTCTTGTGTAAAATGTGCAGGCCAACCATATTTCTAGAGATAATTCAGAGAGTTGGATGCATGCTCAAGGACAAGGAAGGGAAGGAGTACCAAACGGGAGGATGTGGGGGATTTGGGAAAGGCAACGTCTCAGAACTTTTCAAATCCATTTTAGAATATGAGAAGACTTTGGAAACTAGAAGAACTGCATGACAATTGTCTGCAGTGCTAATCTCCATTGGTCTTTTGATCCTGTCTTTGAAAGTGGTGTGTGGGAGGTTGGAGTCGTTGGAACACGTAGCCAACTGGACGTAATTAACACATGTGAACAGACAAATAATAAATAAATGTTTTAAATTTTACCATTTAGTTAGAAAACATAGTACTTTAAACACAATAAACATGTTTGAAATATTTAGTTCATGTATGTTTCCCATTGAGAATAGGAGCATTTTAGTCTTAGGTTCATGTATGTTTATATTCATGTATTTATTTCTTCTTGTGAACATAACATGTAATTAGTTACGGAGTGTATACAAGTATCATGGTTCCTGAGTATTTTACTCACTTGAGCACATTTAGAAAACTTCTTCTCCCTATTTTTCACATGGCATTAGAGCTCCTGATATAGGGTACTCTACTTCCGCAAATAACTCTTGAGCGAATCTGACTGGGTACTTTTGCTGTCAGAATTTTCAAACCTTCTTGACTGGGCACAGTGTGCTGTCAAGTTATTCCGTTGACTACCGTTCGTACAGTTTCCCACCACCTTCCGGCCACTGTCCGTATGCTCTCCGGTTGGTGTCCATACAATTTCAGGTGACATTCGTACATTTTGGGATCGCCATGCCCGTACATTACTTGCAGCAAAGCAATTCTGGTGGGTTACCCCCCATCTATGCACTAAAGATTAGTACTGTATAGAAAATCATGATATTCTTGAAAGTATAGTGCATATGTTATTATTTCTTTCATAGGTAACTAGGGGTCATAAGCTTGAAATATACTTTATAGAAATCCTTGCAGTATTGTCATTGATGGTAAGTGGTGTAAGATATTAGTGTTGTTGTCAATTGATTGGATTCTACCCTGATGAGATATTTTATACTCATGAATGACTATTGCTTCTGATTGCTGAATTAACACCACCCCCTTTAAATACATGTGTCATTTGTGTATTGTAAATGCCCAGATTGCTTGACCTTTATGAATTAGAGTATTTGGATGAGATCGTAGCTTCTTAGCCTTGTAAGGAAAAAAGGGGAGCGAAATCAGTCATTTTTAACTAGACTAAACAGAGAACAAAAAAAATTGTTGTTTTATTTAGTTTTTGTTAATAGTTTTCTTTTTCAGGCAGCTTCTGTGGCACATTCCCTCTTTTGCATGTGTTACAAATAAATCTGCAAGTTGAGAATGTCTCAGTTCTTCTTTTGCTTGCTAAGATTTACAAGGTATGTGATCACATCGGTCTGACACACTATGCAGTTCATTCATGTAGTCCAGAGATGAAGCTATTTTATCATATTTGCTCCTTTTATGGGTAACTTGCTATTTAATCAAAATTTGGTGATGGCTTACAATTTACTGTTGGGTGATATCTCACCTCCAGTTCATCACATATCACATAGAATGACGATTGTGTATCAAACAGTTAAGATTACGTATTTAGCAAGACTCCACAAGATGAGAAGGAAATCAAGCAGGAAGAATTGAAAAGAAGAAAAAAAAAACAGAAAGATTATATGAATATTTAGTGAACAAAGACAAATATTGGTAATGTCTTTATGCTTGTAATAAGCACCCATTCTTTTGGATCTCTCCTCTTGCTCGAACCTGTAAACACGTGAAACATGATGTTTTTTTCAGTCATGTGTTGTGCATTTCCTAAGGCAATTATTCTCAACATAATAATTCAATTGGTCCCACAAGTTTGTATCACTAATAATTGTGACCAACTACAGCAAGTAAACTATATAAAAAAAACTATAGCAAGTAAACTAATGATATCCACTATGTTATAGACATGATCGTTAAACAGTATATAAAAAACAAGAGATGACCGTTAAACAACATCAATCGTTGTTGCTGTTAGATCTATTTAAAAACATCTCTGTTAGAGAATTTCCCTCTCAAACAGAGTCATAGATCGGATCATCACTTATTTAAAGCCACCGCAGCAACCACAACTTCAATAGTAACAATACTACAAAAAACACACACCAAGCTAACTGCAGTCACAAAAACCTGCTAACGTTTATCCCATGGGCAATCAAACAGAAACCCAAAACCAAACTGGGTTCAAGTTAGTTGGCTTCAAAAACTTCGTCCGAGCCAACCCAAAATCAGACCGATTCAAATTCAAACGCTTTCACCACGTCGAGTTCTGGTGCACTGACGCAACAAACACTGCACACCGTTTCTCTCACGGACTCGGAATGCCAATGGTTGCTAAATCTGACCTCTCAACCGGAAACCTAACTCACGCTTCCTACCTCCTCCGCTCTGGCGAACTCAATCTCCTCTTCTCCGCTGCTTACTCCCCTTCCATTTCACTCTCCTCACCTTCACCAACCGCCTCCATCCCCTCCTTCTCCGCCTCTGCCTGCTTCGCCTTCTCCGCCTCCCATGGCCTCTCCGCCCGCGCCCTCGCTGTTGAAGTTGATGATGCAGAACTCGCCTTCACCACAAGCGTAAACCATGGCGCTGTTCCGTCGTATCCTCCCATCCTCCTTAACAACTGCGTCAAACTCTCTGAAGTGCGCCTCTTTGGTGACGTTGTTTTACGCTACGTCAGCTACAACAACCCAAACCAGAACCAAAACATGTTGTTCCTCCCTGGTTTCGAACATGTATCAGATAAATCATCTGACTCATCACTCGACTTCGGAATCCGGCGACTAGATCATGCCGTCGGAAACGTACCTGAGCTTTCACCCGCGGTGATATACATAAAACAATTCACCGGTTTTCATGAATTTGCTGAGTTTACAGCAGAAGATGTTGGAACGAGTGAGAGCGGGTTTAACTCAGTAGTTCTCGCAAACAACGAGGAAACGGTGTTGCTTACGATGAGCGAACCAGTTTATGGTACGAAAAGGATGAGTCCATTAGAAACTTATTTGGAACACAACGAAGGTGCTGGGATGCATCATGTGGCGTTGATGTCGGAGGATATATTCAAGACACTGAGAGAAATGAGGAAGAGAAGTGTTGTTGGTGGGTTTGAGTTTATGCCTTCTCCTCCGGTGACTTATTATCGCAATTTGAAGAATCGCGTTGGGGATGTTTTGAGTGATGAACTGATTAAGGAATGCGAAGAGCTTGGGATTCTAGTTGATAGAGATGATCAGGGTACTGTGCTTCAGATTTTTACTAAGCCTATTGGTGATAGGTATATGCTCTTTTCGAATCATATTCATATCATATCACATACATGCCATTTTATTGTTCTTTTATTTATTATTGTCTTGATTTCATTATTAACATACGCACTTAGACTATATTCAAGTGGTTTGACTCAAGTGGCTAATAAGTTTGAAATAGTAGTTTTTTTTTGTTTTTGAAAGGATTGAAATAGTAGTTAAAATGCGTATTTTGTTTTTGTCCTTTTTTTTTCCTTTCCAAAATCCCTCCTCTCCCCTCCTACGCTTCCAAACGGAGCCTAAATTATCAAATTGATAGCGTGTTGTGTGTTTAGTACTTTTGTTTAATATTGTTGGTGTTGATTGGCTTCTCTTGTGTAAACTGTGCAGGCCAACCATATTTCTAGAGATAATTCAGAGAGTTGGATGCATGCTCAAGGACGAGGAAGGGAAGGAGTACCAAAAGGGAGGATGCGGGGGATTTGGGAAAGGCAACATCTCAGAACTTTTCAAATCCATTTTAGAATATGAGAAGACTTTGGAAACTAGAAGAACTGCATGACGATTGTGTATCAAACAATTAAGATTACATATTAAGCAAGCCTTCACAAGATGAGAATGAAATGAAGTAGGAATATTTGAAAAAAACAGAAAAAAGATTACATGAGTATTTAGTAAACAAAGACAAATGTTGGTAATGTGTTTATGCTTGTAATAATCACTCATTGGCATCAGTCCTTTATTCAAGAGAAAATATTTGTCACGAGTCATGACTGTGCAATGTTTTAATGCATTATCTATTGGCGCATGCTGGGCGGATTTTTATCTTGTTTCGCATCTAATCTTAGCAACTCTTTCTTCCTAATCTCTATTGATTATATTTTCTTCATGATTTGGTTTTCTTTTACCAAGTAGACAGAAAAACTGAAATAGAAAGATATTTCATATTCCTAGTCAAATCTCCATAATTTTGAAGTCTTTAGCACTAATTGGTTATTGCTCCTTCACTTGTAAATAAAAATTAAATGAATGGTGCTATTGTTCTTGCTCTGAAAATACTATGTGCTACTTGACTTCATTATAAAGTTACATCTTGAGTGCTCTGCAGTTTCATGAATTGGCGGCTGAAACCTTCTACCTGATGGCCATGGTTTTTGACAAACTTGGGCAATTAGAGGAAACAGAAGAAGCTGCGACTTCATTTCTGAAACATATATTGGCTCTTAACAATCCTCTTGTTAGTATATCTTGATTCTTGAATGTTCTGTTTACCGAATTTCATTTTATGATAGCTTACCAGATTACATATGATACTGCTCTTGGTACACTATGTTATGTAATTATCAATAGTTGTCTATAGCATTAGCCATTTGGTTTTTTTTGAGGTGGATTATAAAGTTAGCCATTTTGCTGTAAAAACTTACATTACATTTCAAAAGATATATAATTGTAATTGATTAATTAGGGAGGAAAACTATCATTTTTGAGTGTGGTCC
>Ga0315915_1005171_pt1 | contig 16321 bp, 6 predicted proteins | sample MpolbnodulesMG_FD_207738 | JGI IMG/M metagenome (GOLD analysis project Ga0315915, IMG submission 207738) | Medicago polymorpha root nodule microbial communities from Los Angeles, California, United States - branched nodules | ecosystem: Host-associated > Plants > Roots > Nodule | place: USA... | reverse complement strand
TTTAGTGAGGGAAAACGTGAAATCCCTCTCTAATTCCGTCACTAAATTTTGCGACCAAGAAATTTGTGAGGAATTTCATTTTTTCCGTCACTAATTTCCCTCGCTAATTTTGCTTTTTCTAGTAGTGATGATGAGTTAGGGCCCAATTTCAACATGGTATCAGAGCTTGTCGAATTCAAGAGTCACCTACCTATCCACGCAACAAGCCAAAAGAGTGCCGAGCGTGAGGGTATGTATTGAGAAAAATCCAAGTCCCACATCGGATAGATAAGATTCTTGATAAGAGTTTATTTATAAAGAGGAGACAATCCTCACTTTGCAAACCAGTTTTGTGGGATTGTGTTAGGCCCAACCACGATTTCTAAGAGGTGTCCAGGGTTTGAACCCCAACCCATGCATTTAATATACAATATCCCTATCAACTGAGTTAAGCTCATGAGTATCGGTCAATAAGTGATTACCAATACTTTAAATAGTATGTTTTATTCCATAAAGACCATAGTTTTGCTAAACTTGAAGACTGTACATAATGCGGCACAATATTAAACGACAAAAATTTACTATATTATAAATCATTCTATGACTTGTCAAACAAAAAATCATTCTATGAATAATATAATTTTTTGTTAAGGGTCTATGAATAATATCATGGTTTTCTATAGTTGAAGACTATACATAATACGGCACAAGACTAATCGACAAAATTTTAGTATATTATATTTCATCCCATAAATAGCATGGTTTGCTAAAATTGAAGACTGTACAGAATGCGGCACATGATTAATCGACAAAATTTCTATTGGTTGATGTTGAAATTTGGAATTTCAATCATGTAGTGACAAGTAAATATCATGGTCAAATAGCAATGTAGCAATATATCCAAAAGTCACGGGGATAGTTTTTTATCTCATTTTTTTTTTTATATATGATATGGACAAGTGAAGAAATTAAAAAGAATGCATTATGAGCATGCAAAGAATATAAAAAGATAATAGTTGGAATTTATCTCACTTGTCCCATGGTATAATGAATTCAGGACCCTATGATCAAGATAAGACGATTCACGTTTCAACATTGTATTTTTGTTCTGACTAATGAAAGTGGGAACATGTGTCGTCTTATATTTTGATTTGACGATTAGATTGTGTGATTGTGTAATTTCATGATCGTGGAGAATTTGATTCATACAAGTTTGTGTGTGTTGTCACTAACCTTGTCCTTTTGATAGCAATGGAGCTTATGGCATATAGAGTTAGTGAGTTGTAGAAGATGCTTGTATTGTGGATTGAATATTTGGTCCTCAGAAATCCAATGGCCAGCACTTAGGTTTATTATTTCTACTAAAAGCTCTGCTTCTCCTTCACATTTGTCTCCTTCATTTTGCCAACTTGAAAGCCACTTTTTCCACTACAATAACATGAAAGAAAAAAAGTCAAAATGCTTAAGATATTTGAACCAATATTTGATTCTCCATTTTTTGTAGCCATGAATTTCTTACTCAGTTGGCCAATTGGTAGGACAACATTAAAGATAAAATCATTTGAGAAAAAGTAAATAAAATTACAAATGAGTCTTTTTTTTAAATAAAGGAAATACAAATGAGTTTTAATGCATGAAACTTTAATAAAAAAGAAATTATCAATAACTTGAATTTATTTTTAATTAAGAGGAATATTTGCACTATATTTTTTTACACTATGGTGAAATCCTATCCAATCATATCCATTCCCCAGCTCTTACTTCATTAACGGTATCTCTAAGAGTGTGTTTGAATGAGGTAATTGAGAAATTTTAAAGAATTTAGAATTCTAAGTAATTCAAATGATTCAATTAAAATGTTTTCATTTTCTCAATACTTTTGTTTGGACGGAGTAATAAAAAATTTAATTGTCATCATTGTTGGGTAACTTTTATAAATTTATTTTTTCCGGGCCAATTTTGAAAATTGAAATTAGGGGTCAATTGTAAATTTCAAAAAATTTGAGGGGTCAAAGATAATTATTGAAAAATTTGAGGGGTCAATTTGTAATTTTTTGTAAATTTATTGGGGTCAATTTACAAATTTTGGAAAATTTGAGGACCAAAATGCATAATTTGGAAAATTATAGCAATGAAGAAATTTGAAATTCCTAACTTTTAGGTGTCATTTAAAATTCTCTAAATTTAACTTGAACAAAATACTTCGTAAATTTCTATCATTTTGAAAATTCTTCAAATTATTATCCAAACAAACAAATTTACATCAAAGTATTTGAATTCTCTCAAAACATTCCCTCATCCAAACATCTTCTAAAGTTTTTTTCCTCCAAATAATAGACATGATTATAAAAAAATGTCATGTCAATGTTTTATTGTTTTTGACATGATGTTTGTGTTTGTTCTATTCTGTTTGTAACAAATGTTTTATGTTTGTTAAATTGTGCTAAAATTATAAATACAAGAGTTTTTTTTCTTCTTGAAAAGTATGGTAATAACTAACAACAAATCATCCAAATTCTTATATTAATCAAAAGGATTGAGGATTGGAAGACTCACACATTGATGCATATCATATCCAATTTCATGGCCATAAGAAACAAGTATATCCCATGATATTTGATCAATGGTTGCGACCAGTGTCTCAGCAAGATCATGTCCTGTTTTGTTCCTGTTCAACCTCCTGCACTCATTCATACAAAAGAAATGACACTATTCATTACCCAAAAAATATTACACTATTCAATTTATCCTTAGTCTAAACTACATAGTAATTAATTTTAGGCAAAATTACACTTTTAGTTCCTTAACTTAATTTTAGGTAATAATTTGGTGCTTTATCTTTTTTTCATTTCGATTTGGTCCTTTTTGTCCATTTTCATATAATTTTTAAGCTTAAAATTCATGATTTTATTTTCTTATGGTCTTTCGGTCTTCAAATCTATGATCCTCGTCTATGTTTGCATAAGAATATAAGATTTGAAGCTTGAAAATGTATATGAATATGGACAAAAAGGACCAAATTGAAATGAAAAAAAGATAAAGGACCAAATTATTACCTAAAATTAAGTTAAGGGACTAAAAATGTAATTTTGCCTTAATTTTACTTCCATTTAATTTAGAAAATAATTTTGACGCGCTATCAATTAATCACAAATCATCATTTGAATAATTGTTTTTTTGGTACAATCATTTGTATGATTTTTATGCTAGATGAAATGAAAATCAAATATCTATAATGACCAAATGATTATGATTGACTAAAAGTGTAAAAGTTATGAATTAAATCATCATTTAATTTGTACCAAAAAAAAAAATCATCATTTAATTAATGGATGCACTAAATTCTATCCAAAATAGAAGTTAGCAAGATTGCATATCCACTTTAGGTGGACAGGGCAATTTGGTGCCTAGTCTACAAAATGATTGGGAATCAGAAAGAAAAAAAAAGGTGTTACTCACCATGGACAAAAACTTTGGTTAAAGGATGGCCAATTAATATTTTGTACATCAATAGGCACTAATTGAAAGGGACATGTTATATACAAACTTTAAATTTACACCACGATAAGTTTCCAAGAGCCATTATTATGTAACATAAAAAGCATGTTTAAGTTACATAAGCTTGATTTTGAGGACACATAATTTGCCATGCTTCAATATTTATAGAAAGAAAAGTGACAAAAAAGTATAGAAAGCCAATAATTTGCCATGCTTCAATATTTATAGAAAGAAAAGTGACAAAAAAGTATAGAAAGCCAATTTGGCACTATATTAAAAGTATAAAATTGACCTTTTTTAGCAAGTAATTAGGGTTTTCGACTCATTTAGAGTAAGGACTAATTACTAAAAAATAAAAAAAGTAAGAACTATTAGAGCACATTACTAGGATTTGGTCTCACATTGTTCTCCTAATAGAGTTTAGATGCTTAGCAATTTAGAATGAGATTTAGGGTTCGATCTCTATTACAAACAAACTATCCCTTAATTAACACTAACATTTTATCAACAAATATAAAATAAAATTAGAAATAGGTTTATTATTTTACAATTATTTACTAATATATTAACAAAGTTCTTTAATTTAATTAACTTACCAGCCAATGGAATGGTCTCGCCGGTTGATGTAGTCATTGTATTTCTTAACAAAGTTTTTCTTCAAATCTTCATCCCTGATATAAGATGTAATTGTCTCAAGCAATGCTGTGGTTTTTGCCCATGCTAGCCTCTCTTGAGACCTTTCAGGCTCAAATATGCTTGCTGATGCTAAATAATAGGCCATTAAAAGATCCTTTTTGCTCAATCCAAACTCTCCCAATCTAGATTCTGAGTACCACCTAAAATTTTTAATCATTGCAGCAATGAGTATTAGCTCGAGGTCGATAGAAGAAGAGTGATGATCGAGTTAGACCCGATCTAAATTTTAAGATTAATCTTACTTTTGAATCATGCTCCACTCTTTTAGATGTTGTGCTTGACAATTGTTGTAGTCTAATTTAGCAAGGTCGAGATAATTGTTGTTGTTCACATTCGCCATCCTTTGAAAAAAGAATAGTTCAAACTTAGGAAAAAATTTCAAGAAACAATAACAATTATGAAATGATAAAAAAAAAAAAAGAGAATATGTTAAAAAATGCATGTTATTTTTTATAAGAAAAGTTTAGATTAGTTGGTTTCGGAAGTTCACCAAGTCCAGAGAAAACCCTAGGGATCAAATATATATTTCTAGAATTATTTAATTATTTTTTAGCATTATTTAAAAAAATATTAAAATAAAAAAAATACTTTTTTTAATTAATAAGACGTAGATTCTCATTTAAAAAAAACTAATTCATCACGAAATTTCTTACAATATCATTGTAAGATTGTGCACGTTCAAATTTAAGAGTAAATCTTATTATAGGATAAAAAAAAGTAATTTTATCAAAAGTAATAAAATGAATTCTTTAGTATGTATAAATAATCATAAAACGACCACTAAAAATGAGCAGATGCATACGTCTCAATTTTTTCACTACTTAATTTTGCTATGTGTCAAGTTGAATAATAAACATACAAGTCCTATAATCCTGCAATGATGCATGTGTGGATTTCAATGCTATATATCGTATTATTTTCTATATCATTTTTAAAAAAAATAAAACTCAAAATATAAAAATGTAAAACCTTAATAAAAAAAAAAAAAAATCTTTTAAAAGAATGTGCATGTCGCATGGTTGGCAATGATGTATTGGTTGAAATTAATCAATGCATGGTAGGCACTTATTTGTATATTTAACTAACACAGAAATTCCGATCATAAAAAGACAACAATGAAAAAGGATGTTAGTTAGAGAAGCAGAATGAAAAGTACCTATAAAGAGTTTTGCCAATCCAAACGTCACTTTCACCACCGTATTGATCAATGTAAAATCTTGTCTCCACACGACCCAAGTTTGCATACCATGGCACGTCCAATGCATAAGCCACCTGCCCAACATAGGGAGACACACTATTCATTAGTACCACTTCATGCATTCTTGGGTTTCAAATTCAAATACCTAGTATACCTAACTACTTCAAAGTGGTCCTATAACATAAGTAAACTCCTAAAATGGTCCCATAATTTGCATGGCATTCTCATCTTTCTCCTACAAGTGTCATTCATTAATAACCTTAGGTTATTGTGTATGTTACATTCTATCAAATAATATTTTGAATTAGTATCTAAATTTAGATACTTAAAGTCTTGAATTTTTTTTTGGTCAAAATCTTGAAATTCAAATTAGTACTCACAACGGCAATGTTTGTTGCCTTGTGACATCTCGGTCACATGTTTAAATCTTGAAATCTATCTCTCAACATGTAGAGATAATGCTATGGATATAGTTAAAGATTTGTTAGATTTATTTGGAATTTGTTAAAGTAATTCAAATCAACTTGTAACTAACTTTTACAAGCTTCAACCATGCCTAACAAATCTAAAAAAAAATTGAAACAAAAATAAATACTCCAACTATATATAACCTAATGTTGCATAGGGTCATTCCTCGTTTTATATTTTAACCTAACAATTTTAATTAGGATTCAATTTATATATATGTTATTTTCATGTTGTATTGACATGAAATATTTACCTCGTCAGGCAAATTTTTCATTATGATCCATTTATCTATTAGTTCATCTGCTTCTCTCTTTTCCTTCAAAAACTTCGCAGAGAAGTGCTTGGCATTTTCAAGAATTTTCTCTCCTGGAAATAGTACTTGAGTGGCCCTATATAGATTATACATTCCTGTCACAGCTTGTGTGCATTGACCAGCAAAGCAGAAGAATTCACCATTTCTCTCAAAGTGCCTAAACACATCTATCAAAAAATATGAAAACAAAATTCATTAGCATCCCATAAGAAAGCAGTTAATTATATTTTTAAAAAAGAAAATTAGAGAAGAAAATTAGTGATGGAAAAAAAAAAATCTATATATCTTTAATTCACCAGTAGATTTAGAGAGAGATATTTCACGTTTACCCTCTCTAAATTATGTTTTTTTAGTAGTGTATATATATTATTCGCAATTGTGCGATTTTAGTCGCATTTAAATATAAAAATGAAAGATATGACCGTTGCATTGAAATTCTTCTCGTCTTTTTATAACGCAATTCCTCCAAAATTAAAACCCTAAATATTATTTGTATTTTTTTATTTTTATGTCAAATGGTGCGATTATAATATAGTGTGTGAGTCTTGCCACTATATTACGTGACAAAAAAATGACACAATCTCGAAATTTGGGTCAAAAGTATATTATGTGCACAACTTAGTAAATACTCACCGGCTGAAACTTGGTAGCCATGTAATCTTAGTAACCTGAAAGCCATTGCTGTGTCGTCAATATCTTGAACATTTGAATTTCTTGCCCAACAAATGCCCTTTTCAGTCCAATATCTGAAATTTCAATTGCTTATATTCAATTAATTTGTTTAAAATGGTATAATTGCAAAATATTAATTTGAGGGTCATCATTAACTAAATTACCTTGAAACATAATTCATGCATTCTTCGATCTCTTGTTGAAAATATCGAGATATCCCAAGGCGTTCAAGCCGATCAACCACCCAAATATGTTCAAACAAATCCACCGGATACACATTTGGAACTGATATATAGACATAAATAAACAATCATGCATGAATCTTTCGAAAGAAAGAAAAAAAATCATGCATGAGCAATATTAGTATATATATGTTGTTTACTTAGAAGAACATAATTGGTGTTTTGATACACAAATTTGACAATAAATTTCCGCAACAATTTAAATGGTTAGCGTGGTTAAAATATATGGTTAATTACGTTTAGTTGAACAAATTTACATTTAATCCCATCCAAATTGTGTTCCAATATATACGAACTATTCAAATATACATGATATTAATTAATCACATTTAGTTTTAAATATGGATTTGAATATAATGATGTTCAAAATCGTAGTTAATTGTATTTAAGGATTTCACAAATAGCACATATTTTTTAAAAAACAATATTTGCTTTTGATAAATAAATTGACACAAACATAATTTCTATTTTTGTTGTCAGGGCACATGTTAGTAGTTCCTTTATTATATTAATTTTTTTTGTATTGGTCTGGGTTTGAACCCCGGACTTGCATGTATTATACATTGCCCTTACCAACTGAGCTAAGTTCACGTGAACCTTTATTATATTAATTAATTATTCATTGAATATTATTGATTTGCTAAAAAAACATTATTGACCACATATTTAATCTTTTTTAAAGTGATATTTAAACTATGTTAACCGTGCAAATTATTGTCAAAATTTGTGTGTTAAATAAGAAGCTAATAGAAAAAGAGGGTATGCATGAACTTTGAAGGGTGAAATAAAAAGCTAAGAGTTAGGCTAATAGGTAGTAGCACTTTACCTCCCCCATTGAACTTGTTGACAGCATTATTCAAGTATTTGAGGCAATTTTCATCTTTAGTTTGCATTAATGCAAAGGCCGTAGAAGATGGAGAAAACAAAAATGATCCATCTTGAGATTGTAGTTTTAGAAGTTGTTTCCAATCCAAGCCTAACATCCCTTCCAAGCTATGGAGCAAAGTTGTAGGCACTTTATGCATTATCTCTCTTGGTATTCTATCCCAACATAACACAAATTAAGGCCCACACACCACAATAATGACACACACATGATAATTATTGCACAACTTAAAAAAATGTTTAAAAATGATTTGTCCCCACGAATATGGAGTATTTTTATTTTGTTCTTCATATCATGAAGCTCAGATACGTGATACGATTTAGATATAATACGATATTGATATGTAGAGTCGGAATTAATACTTCAATAAAGAATTAAATTATCCATAATATATAAATATAAGTATTTTTATGATAAAAAAAAGTGACAATTGATCAATTACTTATATCCAAATAAGAGAACATCAAGACTTAATCAATCACATACACACTCTCAAATGAAATATAAACAAAAAAGATAGATTAGAAGTTGATGCATGTGGACTAATATTTTAACCACATACATTAACTTTTTTACTACCACTTTTATTTATATTTATATTTCATTTCACATTGAGTATATCCCAAAAAGAAACCATCATTCCTCTTAAACTATATGCCAAAAAGAATATTGTCTAATGTATATATTATAATGTTTTTCATTTTCTTATGTATGTCCTTGATTTTTTTTCTTAAATAAATTTTTATATTATAAAAAATATTGATTTCAACTTTAATAAATTTTATAGGGACTAAGGAAATATAAAATATAAAAGAGGCCAAATACAAAAAAATAAAAAATAATACAAGGATTAAAATCAATTTTTTTCAGGGATTAAAAGAAAAATGTGATATATTAATTTGAAGTATAAAAAATATAATTCAACCAATAAAAAAGTAGCAACTTTGTAATATAAATATACTTTAATTTGATTTCCAAGATCGTAAGATAAGGTTACTTTTGAAATCAATTATGAAAATAGATATGGGCTGCACAAACATAATTATGACTACAACTACGATACCTTTTGAGTTTTTCATCTCTCTTTGAAAAAATGTTTTTCAATATTGGAGAATCATTTGGCACATCAATGTTCAATCCACGAGCTCTATCGAGAAGTGAAGGGAAAGCAACTTCAAATCCTATTGGCATGTGCTCCTCATTCTCATTTTCAAGCTTGCCAAGGTTTTCTCTAAAAAATCCCATACCTAAATATAACATTAATAATTTAAAATTGATTAACAAAATGAAATTACCATAATTTTAAACAAATAAATCTAATTATATAGCATATTTTTCAAAACGGTTCGTCACCGCGATTTGAACCACAACATCAAAAAATTTATATCCATGCATGCAACTGCAATTGAGACTATATCGGTCGTATTTGACCACGATTCTCTATGGTGAAAATATTAGCGACTTGACTGCAATTTTAAAATCTTGATAACATGACTAATAAATATTACCTTTCTCGCACTTTTCGGGGTGCATATTCCAAGATCTTAAGGCAATAACACAAGCCAATGTGTTAATGATTCGATCATGGGCAGAAAACAATTGACTATCACCCCATGAACCATCTTGAAGTTGATTCTTAGCAATCCATTCTAAACTTGAGGGAAATTGAGGAGTACCACTATTATGAACATCTTCAACAAGAGCAACCCAAGCAGTATCATAAGCAGATATAGTTATCTCTCCATCTTCCATTGAATTCAATAATGATTTGATTTTGTTCACTAAACCAACCTTTTTTTAATCAAAAAATTAATATTAATTAATCAATTGTGGTAACAAATTAAAAAAATTAGAAAAATATTAGTAATTAATAATTTGTAGTAACCAAATGAAAAAGCATAAGAAAAGAACATTAGAAAGTGTAATTGAAAAAGTCACAAAACAGAGAACATAAACAGAGAAACTCAATTGGTCAAAAAAAAAAAACAGAGAAACACTAAATAAATATTATTTATTAATCTTAAAAGTACCCTATTAATTTCTTGGTCTTCCTTCTCCTCATCTATGACTATGTCATTCTCCACATTAATTTCACTCAACTTCAAGGTTGCTACATTAGTTTGAAATACATCTTGATATTCTGCAAAGTAGAAAGAAATATTAATTTATTTAATTAAATAATATTAAAAACTAATGTTCTAAGAATCTCAACTAAATATACCTTGAGTCCTTGATTTGGATATAGCTCTGCATCTCTTCTCTTGTTTGTCTTTTGCAACTAAGGACACAGCACCTATATATAATAATAATATAAAAATATAAAAAAAATAACATTAATTTTGTTGGTTTTGGAAGTGAAGTATTATTTTTTTCCTTTTTATATCATTTTCAGTTTGTGTTAAGGTAAAAAACAATAGACAAGTACACATATCACAACTATGGCCTGCTTGTGATAGTGAAATCTCGAAAGCTAAAAGTTATTGAACCAAAATCACTACAGTTCCTAACTAAGTTAAGTTCCTAAGTTGGTTTATTTTGCTCTTCCACATAAACAAAGAAGCCATGTATATATACACATGCAAGGGGAGGAAAATAAAGTAAGGTTGAATTTAAGTAACAAAAAATAATAAGTATATGGTGAAAGTGCCAAAGTCATTAAGTTCTTAACTAAGTTAAGCTCATAATTAAGTTGGTTAATTTTTCTCTTTTGAATAAACAAAAGAAAGGCATGTATATATAAATATGCAAGGAGATGGAAATAAAGTAAGGTTGAAGTTAAGTATCAAAAAATAATAATTTCATGATGATGTTCCAATTGGCTTTTAGCTCTAGTTTATAATAAAATTAGTTAGCATGTAACTTCGTGGTTAAATGTTAATTTTTTTTGGGGTTATAGAATAATGTCCCTATAAAATAAACTAACATGCAATATTAAAAGAAAAAGATAAAATCCACAACTTAAAAGTCAATAGAGAAAATTTATTTATAGTATGTAATTAAGAGGAACAAAGAATAACATTCACCACCATATATATAAGAATTTAATAATTTGGATATTAGACTTACCTAGAGAGGATTTGGAGAAGAGTTGAAGGAAGAGAGAAGAAGACGAAGAGAAATTAGATGGAAAAGAGAAATGGTAATTAGAAGAAAGGGAAGAGGGAAGGTGAAAGTGGGTGGAGAAGTGAGTAGACATGATGTGTGTTTTGATAGAAGGAAGTAAGTATTGTTTAGTTTTTGAGTGATGATGAGAGAAAGTTAGCTAGCAAGTTAGTGTTTAAAAGCCAAAGGAGAGGCAAAGAGACAGAAATGACTTCTCTTGAGATTCCCACTAATGGAAGCATGGCATCATCTCAAACTCATTACTTGAGGGTACTCCTGTCCTTTTCCCTCTTTCACATTTTTATTCTTGTCTTTTTTTGATTGTTCATTGCAACATAAAATACCATTTATACACCAATACTAAACATGAGAAAAAGTACTTTTCCCGACTAGGATTTAGTTATATGTAGTAAAAATATTACATTATGTATACAATGGTATAAACAATGTAGATTTTTTTTTAGAAGTTAGACTAGTCGAAATTGACATTAAAGAAAATCAAAATCTTAAGAGAATCATACTTCAAGGTCAGAATCCGACATCAACATATCAATCTAAATGGATTAACAATAAAGATATTTATAATGATATTTTAGAGATTGTGTTATGTTAAAATATTTTAAGGTACCGTTTAGGCAGACTTTTTTACGGTATAAAACCTACTTAAAACAAAGTTAAAATAAAATCCTTTTAAAAAAATAAAAAATAAAGTCCTTTAAAAAGAAGTTAAAGTTGTTTGATTTCTTTATTAATTTTTTTTTAGTTTTAAAGCTATTTTTAAATTAAAAGTTGTTTGACAAAATATTGTACAAAACTTTTTTTTTAAGAATATTGTACAAAACTTTGATTTTTTTTTGTCGTGTTTGGGATTTGGACCTTACATATATTTATGCATTGTTCCTATCAACTGAGTTTAGATCACGAGGACAAAACTTTGAATTTATTATGAATTAACATAATAAATAAAAAATATTTTAAAAAAAAATTAAGGAAAAAATGTTTAAAATATAAAAGATATTATTTTATATAATTACTATATTTACTCAATGACGTTTATTTTGTGTAACATGAATACAAATTCGTATCATCATATAAAGAACTTGTTAATTATTTGAATAGGAGAAATGATTTAAGGAGGCTCAAATAATAACATAAATAATATAAAAATAGTTGGTTTTTTCTTTTCCAATTATACTCTATAAAAAATTTCAATATAAGAATTAGCGGAAAGATGGGCACTATTGTGCAGGTCTGTCCGCTCTTTCTATTGTACTAACGCATGTGATTATTTTATTATGTTCGTTTGTATAATTTTGATTAAAATTTTTAAATTTTTAAATATTAATGGAAATTATTGATATATTGATTTATAAAGAGAATATTGTCAAAGCATATAACAATTATTTATGAACTCAACATATTTTAGTTTGCCTGCATATAAAATAAAGATAAAATAATGATCTTTTATAATAGTAATTAGTAACATCATAACATAAATGTATAAATGACATGTTATGTAAAAGAAACATTGTTAAGATTGCGATAAAAGAATATCTTTAAAAACTACATTTTTCGTAAAGTCTCCAACTTCTCCTTCTATTTTCCCTTTTTTAATGAGAACTTTTGTTGAATTTTGAGAAACTCCTCTTGATAAAGATACATATAATTGACCATGGCTGAAAACATGTCGTGAAAGATAGATTCTAACATTGGAAATGGTCTGCCCTTTAACATTAATTTTTGCTCACATTTGTTACTAATCTTTTTTTAAAGGATTTAAAGTACAATCTTTTACAATATATTTTGCTTAGGTTTGTTACTAATATTTTTTCAAAGGATTAATGTCCAATCTTTAACATTATTTTTTCCTCACATTTGTTGCTAATTTTTTTTAGAGTATTTAAAGTCCAATTTTTAACATTATTTATTGCTCATGTTTGCTACTAGTCTTTTTTTGGAGGATTTAAAGTTCAATCTTTAACATTATTTTTTGCTCACGTTTGTTACTAATCTTTTTTTTAGAGTATTTAAAATTCAATATTTAACAATATTTTTTACTCACGTTTATTACTAATTTTTTTTAGAGGATTTAAAGTCCAATCTTTAACATTATTTTTTGCTCGCGTTTGTTACTAATCTTTTTTTAGAGGATTTAAAGTCCAATCTTTACCTTTATTTTTTGCTCACGTTTATTACAATTGATCAAAGGCTAAGGAAGAGTAACTTTTATTAATAAAAGAATAAAATTACATGGAAATACTATTTTCTGTGGAAGGGATATGAAAGTACTTGGCAATCTTTGTCGGTTGTATTGAGGGAAACAACACATATGTACAACATAAAAGCGGCTGATAAAAAAGTAACATGAGTTTTTGTTTTGTGCTAGTTTTTTGTGAGTTTGATCTTTTTATCTTTGGTTAACGGAGGTAAAAGAGCGTTAACGGGGACGATTAGTGACATGAATTACTACTCCACGTGTTATTTTATTATTGACTATTTGTATTTAAAATTAAGGGTATCTTTGAAAAGAAAAGTCTAACCCAAACGTGTGCTGAAATGGGTAGTTTTCTTTATATATAGTATAGATATAGATTTAATATAGTGCTAACAAATATTTTCTAAAATATTTGGAGTCCTGATCTTTTTTTTAGAGGATTTAAAGTTCAATCTTAAACATTAATTTTTGCTCACATTTGTTACTAATTTTTTTTAGAGTATTTAAAGTTCAATATTTAACATTATTTTTTGCTCACGTTTGTTATTAATGTTTTTTTAGAGAATTTAAAGTTCAATCTTTAACATTATTTTTTGCTCACGTTTGTTACTAATCTTTTTTTTATAGGATTTATAGTTCAATCTTTAACAATATTTTTTCTCACGTTTATTCTAATATTTTTTTAGAGGATTTAAAGTCCAATCTTTAACAATATGTTTTGCTCACGTTCGTTACCAATATTTTTTTTAGAGGATTTAAAGTCCAATATTTAACATTATTTTTTACTCACGTTTGCTACTAATCTTTTTTTAGAGGATTTAAAGTCCAATCTTTACCATTATTTTTTGCTCACGTTTGTTACAATTGATCAAACGCTAAGGAAGAGTAACTTATATTAATAAAATAATATGGAAATACTTTTTTTTGTGGAAGGGATATGAAAATACTTGGCAATATTTGTTGGTTGTATTGAGGGAACAACACAGATGTACAACATAAAAGCGGCTGATAAAAAAGTAACATGAGTTTTTGTTTTGTGCTAGTTATTTTGAGTTTGATATTTGGTTAAAGAAGGTAAAGGATGGTTAACGGGGACGATTAGTGACATGGATTACTAATCCACGTGTTATTTTAAAATTGACTATTTGTATTTAGAATTCTGCTCTTTACCTAAACGTTTTTGCTCATTCCCAAATGAAATGACCATATTGCCCCTGCGTGAGTTAACTCACGCTGCGTGCTATTATATGCCCAGGCAAAGCCTCATTTCCAATCAAATCTCTCTCAAATTACCCAAATCCGAAATTTCTTCAACTTCAAATCAAACAACACTCCAATAACAAGAACAAGTAAATTTTCACATAAATTATTTTGGTATGATAGATTTTTTCACTTAAACTAGAATTTTTTAGGTTTAGTGTTTTGATAAAATTTTGATTTTTTTCAAGAAATGATAGAATGTTACATGGAAATGACTTATAGTGCTTAATTGTTATGATGATTAGATATTTGCATGATTATGTTAGATTTTTTACACTTAGATTGGATTTTTTTTAGTTTTAGGGTTTAGTTTAAATTTTGATTTTTTTGCCAAGAAATCATACAATGTTACATGTAAATCACTTATATTGCTTAACTATTTAGATGTTTGCATGTTTATGTTGTAGTTATCATTTTTAGGGTTTATGTATAATTTGCACTCCAAGTGTTTGATGAAATGTTTGAATGAGTTTTTCATTGATTGTTTTTAATTTCTTTTTGTATAGATTTGAAACAATGGTCGGGTTGATCGACGTTCATGCACAATTCAAAGGCGGAGAACCTCAGAGGTTGAAGGTTCGGTGCCTTGGTGTAACGTTAAGAGGTCTCAAGGATGAACTGAATGAATTTAACCAAGGAGTCAACCCCGGACACACAAGAAGGGTGGAATACGTTTGGTATAAACGTTCCACGCTCGACGAGGGGAGAGTATCATTCAGTTGGGTGGAATTAACGAACGAAGAAAACATGACAAGTATGTTTTGGGAGCACAACATGTTCCGGTGGATCGATATGCGGGTAACGTTGCTGAGATCAACTGAAGATATTATCAAGAGTCTGATTCAGCCAAAAGATCGTGATTAGGTAGGGAAATGCACCTTCCAACTACAACAATTGGCTTCCTCTGAATGGAGTAATTCAAACTTGTTAAACGGCAGTTCCCAAGCATTCATCCGAAAGTGTTATTGTTTCATTCAAAAGATTAAATTTCTGTTAGTTTGGTTTAGATGAATGTATTGAAGTGTCAAGGACTGGACCTCATTCTTTTGGCATTTGAATACCATCATCTAAATCAAACTAACAAGAATTTAATCTTTTGAATCAAACAATAAAACTTCCGGATGAATGCATGAGAGCTGTTGTTTAGCAAGTTTGAATTTACCCCATTCAGAGGTAAGATAATTGTTGTAGTTGGAAGGTGCATTTCCGAACGTAATGTAATTATAGAACATATTTAAGAACTTTATGTAATGTAATGTAACTTTTATTTGAATTTATTTAATACGCAACTTTATTCGAATTTATTTAATACAATTCTTTATTCGTATTCAAGCTGAGTTTAATTAGTTTTTATTCGAATTTATTTATTCAAAACCTATCTATGGTACCATTTAGTCTGCATAAAAAAAATTACCACCATCGTAGCGTGAGTTAACTCACATTAGCCCATGCATGCCAGGTGAGTTAACTCACGCTAGTGTTAAACCAAGCGTGAGTTAACTCACGCTAGTTTGGCCGGTGTTCAAAACTCAAGAACACGTTTTTTTGACTTTGGTCAGTTGTTCAACCTTGGTTTTATTGATTTTTTACACTTTTTTTTTACAGCTTTTTGACTGCATTTAGTGCATATAAAACATATGCAACCATTCCGCCTATAAATAGCCCCTAAACCTTCACCATTTCCTCACATTCTCTCCTTCTTCTTCTCAATCTTTCACCTTTATAGTTTTTGTTTTTTTTAGCTTTTTTGGGGGCCAATTTAGGGGTAAAAAAGGGTCAAGGGAGGGGGAAA
>Ga0315915_1005168_pt1 | contig 16322 bp, 11 predicted proteins | sample MpolbnodulesMG_FD_207738 | JGI IMG/M metagenome (GOLD analysis project Ga0315915, IMG submission 207738) | Medicago polymorpha root nodule microbial communities from Los Angeles, California, United States - branched nodules | ecosystem: Host-associated > Plants > Roots > Nodule | place: USA... | reverse complement strand
ATATATTTTTTGTATTTTAAACAAATTGAACATAATACTAAAAGGCCAGGTTTCTCTTCTACTAAACTCAATCTAACTCCAATGACCCCTTTACAACAAAAAACCATTCGTGTTAGTCTGTTAGATTGTCACTTTAGGGAGGAACAGTTCTCTAAGTTAGGAGAACGTATAATTTATAGAGAAGTTAGAGAGAGGTTAAAATGTGGAAGTGAGTGGTTTGGGTATAGTGCAGCTGGTGCAAAAAAAAAAAACATATTAGCTGATTGAAAGTGCAAAAAACATAGGGGTTTATGTGAAAAAATTAAAATTTGAGGGTTGGCAAGTGCATCCTCTGAAAGCAATGTAGCTCCGCCACTGACTCAAGGGAAGATGAAAAATCACAAAGTGTTGAAGCCAACATCTATTACAGCAGTCGTACAACCATTACAGTCGTAGCAAGGCTGGTGGCTTTAATTCTTGTTGTTACACTATGTGTACGTCTTGTATAATTGCTTCACACCTTATTACTACTGAAACGAAAGGAATTCAGTATCACTAGTGCCTATAAATAGGCTTGTATCTTTGCATTTGTACTAATCATCCACCATTGTAAACTCTAGAAAAAAAAATTGTAAGTTTCCTTTGCATTTTAATAAAGTTTTCTTCTTTGTATTTTTGTTCTTCTTTTATTTCTTTAGTGTAGTTCATCCTTATGATGAGTGAGTAAATTCCTTTCTTGTCTTGAGATTATGAAAAGTAATTCGAGAATGAACTTTCTACAACTTCAATCTTCTCTTTTGTTGTGGGGTTTCAAAAAATTTATTGAATCTTATTGGTTTCTTTGGAAATGAACTGTGGATATGATTGTTTGAACTTGGCTGAACCAATGTGACAACAAAGAAATTGAACCACCCAATGTTACAATTGAACTATAATACCAACGAGGAAATGAAAGTTGAGTTGTTGTCAATATAGGAACTGGATAATTATGACATCGTGACTCATAATCTTAGGCATCAAAATTTGTTGAAAAACTGAGGTAAATGACGGATCTTTAAGATTGAATATAGGTTTTGAAACATGAGAGTAATCTAAAAATCTTTGGGGTGACATAGCTAATAGAATTTAATGGGTTAGCAACATAGAAACCAAGATAGCATGGACTATGTTTGTAAAGCACGTCATGTAAGTGTAATGTATTTGGGACGGTTGCCTCCACTAGCTTAATTTGTTCTTTAGTAGTTATTTTTTGTCTAGTAGCTTAATGGTTAATCTCACACAATTAAAATATTTATGGAAAACTGGGTATCCGTGGTTGGAACCCAAACTTCAATCCTTACATAAATTATGCAATAAAAAATAGTAGGCATTTTTTTTGGCTGTTAATTAATTTATAAAATAATAGTTGAATACGTGTATTTGTGATCTTTTCAACACGTTTGCACAAGAGAAATATTATATGATGGTGTACGACTTACAGGCCGTGGCTATTTAAATATGTTTTCAGATACTGTGTTGGCTTTATATTTCCTTATAAAATAATTAAAATTTTGGATTTTAGTCCTTTTAAAAGTTTTCATCAAGTTTTAGTCCCTTATATGTTTTTTTTTCAAATTTTGGTTTTTAATCCTTTTAAAAGTTTTGGCTGAAGCGGCCCAGTGATACAATTGCAAGCTGGTTATTCTTGGGTCATGGGTTCAACACTCACATTTCATGTTTATGGTAAAATGTCAAAATTGTTAGGCCGGATATCATAACCGAGGTTCATACCTCCACTTATGTGTGAGTTTATAATGGTTTTATCATTTTGTCTATCTACCCAACAAAAAAATAAAGTTTTCATCAAATTTTAGTCCTTCATATATTTTTCATCACTACTTTTAAACAAAATAAGTAAATTGTCTTTTACTAATATTGGTAGATGATTGAAATTGATTCTGGAGTGTTGTTTTTTTTAGAAGAAAAGAAAAGTAATGATGATGAATCACAGCAGCTCACGAACTGTGAAGTAAAAACTAACTCTGTTTTATTTTATGATTCATACAATACAATTTTCCATAGTTCGTTAATCACGATGATCTTCATCATCAAATTACTTTTGTTTCTTCTTCTTCTTCTTCTACCAAACAATGTTAACTCTTCAATCCATTACTACTCCAAACAACCCTTCACTCACCGCTCCAATGCTTTCTTCTTCCATGCCGGCGCTGAAGCTCTCTTCTCCTCTTCCTTCATCCGCTTCGAATCCATCTCCTTCACTCGCCCCAAACACTCCGCCATCATCCACGGCCAAATGCAGCCGAACACCGGTCTAATTGAATCCATCATCCTCGAAGTCAAGGACCGTAACCGTATCGGTGGTTTTTATTTCAATCCCAAATCTGATTTTATTTGCTGTGACCCATTTCTCTCTAAAACCCAAAATTGTAATCTTGGTCAAGTTATCATTCATAACAACCCTCAAAATCCTTACTTTCCCAAAAGGGTCAAAACTTTTTTTCAAGGTACTAGTCAAATTGTTCATATGGATCCTCAAACTGTTCAAATTAATTCTACTGGTATGTATTATTTGTATTTTATGTTTTGTGATCCTAATCTCCAAGGTACTACTGTTACTGGTAGAACTGTCTGGAGAAACCCTAATGGTTATCTTCCTGGAAAAATGCAACCTTTCATCACCCTTTATGCTTTTATGTCTTTGGCTTATCTTTTACTTGGTTTGGTATGGTTTTTGAGATTTGTTCAGTTTTGGAAAGAGAAGGATGTTGTTCATGTTCATCTTCATTATCATATTACTGCCGTCATTTCGCTTGGAATGGTTGAGATGGCGTTTTGGTATTTTGAGTATGCTAATTTTAATGCTACTGGTAGTAGGCCTATGGGAATTACTATATGGGCTGTTACTTTTACTTCTGTTAAGAAGACGCTTTCCAGGTTGCTTTTGTTGGTTGTGTCTATGGGATATGGTGTTGTTAGGCCAACGCTCGTCGAGGGTGTTGTATCTAGAGTTACGGTTCTTGGGGGGCTGTATTTTGTTGCATGTGAAGTGTTTGAGCTTTTTGAGCACTTGGGAAACATCAATGACTTTTCTGGGAAATCTAAACTGCTGTTGGTGCTACCTGTTGTTTGCCTTGACTCATGCTTCATTCTATGGATCTTCTCTTCCTTGTCTAAAACCTTGGAGAAACTGCAGGCAATTATCTAACTTTTATGATTGTAGTAAATAATAACCACTGTCTCTAATTTCTGCTGGGTTATGTGTTTTTAATCACGTTGTGGGAGTATAGTCCCAAATATTGATTGTAGTGAATCTGCATCGGTCCTTTTTGCTAGAATGGCTAGACCGAACTCCCATGGTCGCGTTGGTGACATTTAATGAGAATCTATTTTTTTATAAAGGTTATGGTAAAATAGTAATTTTTCATTAGATACCAACTGATTTACACATATGGTACATGGAAATTAACTTTTATGTAATCTTGTGTTTAGATGGGTTCTGACCCCCGTTGGGGGTAGGACGGGGTTACCTAGTAAGGTTTGTGGTTTCTATAAATGCGGAATATGGCCTTTTTGTGACCTTGTAGAAGATATGTGAGTTAGGCTTATCATTTCTGCATATTCTTATTTTCTATTTGTTGTTTATTTGGATGTAGACAAGGAGAAACTTGGCTAAACTGGAGATCTACCGAAAATTTACAAATACCCTTGCAGTGTCTGTGCTACTGTCCATTGCATGGATTGGCTTTGAGGTAATTCTTACAAAATATATTTGATGTGTTAGAATAAACAATTTTAGAGATGCAGATCATATGTGCTTTCCCCCAAATCCAAGCATTTTCTGATTTTCATTTAAGCATTTTTTTCAAAAAAACTAAAATAAATTTGAGATAATATTGCTAACAATAATTTGTTACTGTAATCAACCAGCTGTACTTCAATGCAACTGATCCTTTAAGCGAGCTGTGGCAAATTGCTTGGATTATTCCCACTTTCTGGTGCCTGCTTTCATATACTCTATTGCTGGTGATATGTGTTCTTTGGGCTCCTTCTCGTAACCCTACTAGGTATGTCCTTTATGGGGTCTTCATGAATTGTATTATTAAGAGGGTTACATGTCTGTTTTATGCTAATTATATATGAAACTTTATTTGGAATGTCCATCCATTGCTAGTTATGTTAGTTGTTGTAAATTGTAACAGAAAATGATGTATTGGATCTACCTTGTGCTAATGTATTTTTTTCATCATTTCGTTGTGAACTTGCAATTTATACCGCACACTTTGGTGGTTATTGGTCTTGTGTGTTTTGTAAACTTTTAGATGAACTAGTTTTGTAAACTCTTAGATGAACTAGGATAGGTTTCTTTTAACTTGTAGATAAAAATGCTAGTTTCCATTTGAAATCTTTATACCTTTCTTGCCAAGACAATTATTGTTACTTCTTGCACACTGCTACATCATGCCATGATGGGTTTCTAGATAGATGAACCCATCGTGCCACTTTTGAGTCCAATTGTCAACAAATACCGTTTACAAAATTTCTCTGCCTATACGTGTCGTTTGTGAAGAACTTTAGGTGATCTGATCAATGAAAGTGATGAAAAATCTTTGATTGTTGTTATACTAGTCTCTAGCCTTATGGTGAAATCTTGAGAAGATTTAGAATAGGTATTTATTGCCAATTTAACCCAAAAGTGGCATGGAAAAACTCAGGACTCCTGAGAAGTTGCATTAGTAACTCAATAATCTGTTTTTACCTCCATCATTTGATTCATTTCACTTTCTCTCTAATTCTCCTGATTCACGGGGACTAAATGTTATCCTACCTTTTTTGTTTTTGCTGGTGTCTACATCTAAAAACTGATTGCATTTGTATATTTTATTTCTAGATATGCATACCTAGAGGGAACAGATGACTTTGACGAGGAGGGTATCTCTCTAACAAGCAGTGTAGCAAAGATGACTGGAGATGTGGCATCCAAGCTTGAGCGGAAGGAAAGAATAGGTTCTAGTGCCACCGATCTTACATTTGGAGATGATATTGAGGAAGATAAACGAGAATAATGTTGCTCAGACTTGTATAGTAGTGTTTCATGTGACGTCATCTTTTACAAGAAGTCTGTAAATATCATATATACAAATGGTTTTGTATGTGGAATATGTCATTTAGTAATGGGGAAACAGAGAGGCAGTGTCATTTGATCAAAATCATAATTGCAGATGATATGTGCCACCACCACCACGAAAGAACAGTTGTCTAAAACATTTTAACTGTTGTGATAGAATCATCCCCCAGCTTAGTTTTAGATGACTATAATCCTTTATCTGCATGCCTTTCGATTTTCATGCCCTTTTGTTTTGAGCTTTTCATACCATATTTTCTGTAGGCCTTATCTGCAATTAGCAACGAGTTTTAAAATTACAGTTTTAAGTAAAGTATAGTTAATGTTATGGGAATACTTGCTGTTTAACTAGGATGATGTTGCTGGAGAGTATGTGTGTGATTATGGGTAGGTGTGGAGGTAATATAGTTGGCTAATTGCCCTTAGATAGCCGTCGGACAGCTCGAATTTTCTGCAAGTGTATTCTAACTAACTGCCTCCATTGTGATGCTGATGTTGATCTGTTGCTGTTATGCTGCTAATCTTTACTGTCACAGCTAAAAACTACTTGTTGATATGAGGGGTTGTTTGTACCATTTGGAGTATGTTCTGTTTTATTAGTTGTATAATTTTGACTCTCGTGTCTGAAGCTTGGCCCTTCTTGTGCTAAGATTCAAATTCTATTTTAAATAACTTCATTTGCTTAGGAGTGGAGAGGGTATGCAGAAATTTGCTTGTTTTGTTAGGCAGAGAATTGTAATTTCGGTGTGGAGCTCAGCCCTATGGTGGGTTGGGAGTGTGTTCCCATCAACATTTGCATTTCTAATTCAATAATACCAAAAGCATACATGTTTATCAGTGTTTATCTTTTACTTTCACTACTTTTCTATTTGAGGTCTGCATCAGGTCAGACCAGATAGTAGACTCCCTTGAACCATGTGGCTTACTTTCAATCATATTCTTGTGTAAATTTATAGGTTCAGTGCTATTCTAGCCACCATTAGCGTTTTTTTTATCATGATTAATTTGTGCTTTTGAAATATGTTTGTCTTCATTAGGATGGTATGGTATAAGTAATCGTGTTTGAAGTTATCTATATATCTCTATTTTGTTCTGTATAACTGATTATGATTGCTGCATGCACCTGAGTTCTATTTTACCCAACAGCTAGCTAAAGAAAAATAAGCTATGTTAATCATCATCTTCATATTCATGAATGTTTGTTGCTGCCTTTATGATTTGGCTCTCTTTTATGTTTTTAGTGGTTTCCTTTTACCCTGTCTTCAATTGCTTTGGGAGGAATGACCCTGCCTCCAGATAGATATTATCAAGTGTTTTGTTTCTTCAATTATAGTTTCATTGCATGTAATGGACACAGGTATCACTGCATCATAGTTGGCTCACTAGCCAATTAATTCAACATGTCAGTCCAATCTATTTAAAAATAAATAAATAAATACTCCCTACATTTGATCCCTCAAAAAAAAAATAATACTCCCTACATTTGAAATGAGTGTCAATTTAGAAAGGAAAAAAAAATTAAAATGAATGTGATTCTCACTTTTGAATATAGTATTAATTTCTTTTTTTTTCAATAGTACCGCCTGATTATTGCACACTACTTTTAAAGCATCATATTCTACATCATTTTAATGATGAAAAATGCACCAATAGTTTTTTTTTTTTGAAAGAAGAAATACACCAATAGTTAACAAGACTATTTTAGCAAAAGTGTATGACTTTGGACAATATATATTATTGCATTTTTTAATGTGTAAAAACCTTAAATGACACTGATTTTCCAACGGATAGAGTACTATTTTTTACGTGTATGTACGCGATTAGATAAAGTTAATGATAAGAATTATTACTTCCTCTGTCTCACAATAAGTGAGTCTTTTGTTCATTTCACACATATTAAGAAAAATGTATAAGTGAAAAGGAGAGAAAAATGATTTTGAGAGATTTTGTCAAGTATTGATGCATTCACCATTATCATAAATAGAAAGTGAAATATATTGAAGTGAGAGTGATAAAATTAATATTAATTAGAGTGTATAATTGGGAAAAAAATTATAATTAATGTTACATTAAAAAGTGAAATGGGTCGCTTATTTTGGTACAATTATTTTTTGCAAATTACTCACTTATTGTGGGACGGAGAAAGTATAATTTAGGTACGAAAATTTTCAATAACACGGGTAATTATTCAACAATAAAACTCATAAATAAATGTTGTCAAAAAAAAAAAACTCATATGTAAATGTAAAATACTACATTTGTAAGTAGCTTTAAATTGAAAAACCATTACAACAACTTTAGATAACATTAAAATTTATTTTTACATCAAAATACTTTTACAAATTTGCGACATATTTTTAAATTCTGATATCTTTATTGAAAAAAGACAACATTGTTGAAACCATAAAGTTAGTTATGATATCATCATAAGACAACATTGTTGCCCATTTCTTTCGCCATTTGGTTTTAGTTTCTCTTTCTCTTTCTCTTCTTCTAAATCTAATTTGCATCAACCACAAAAAAAATTCCATTCTTTTTCATTTTCCTATTCTGAATTTTCTTCACCAACCTGCATTACATCACATTATACTAAGCTTATTAGTGATTCAATGCTATTTCAATTTTAGTTTTGATATTTTGTGATCTTTTATATTTTTTGTAGTTATAGAAAATGAGGACAAGGCTAAGTTTTTTATGGTGTGTTTGGATTTACCTTTGTGGGTCATGTATGGGAAGATTTGTGGTAGAAAAAAACAATTTGAAAATAACTTCTCCAAAATCATTGAGAGGTATATATGAATGTGCAATTGGAAATTTTGGGGTACCAAAATATGGAGGAACAATGATTGGAACAGTTGTGTATCCGAAGCTTAATAAGAATGGTTGCGCCAAATTTAATGATGCAGATACTTCCTTGAATTCCAAGCCAGGAAGCTTCCCTACATTTGTTCTTGTTGATCGGGGAGGTTAGTTACCCTTTCAAACTCCTCACTTTTCTTAATCAATAAATGCCAACAAATGTTAAATATTTGGGATTTATTTAGAGTTTGTTTTGTTTCTAAAATAATTAAGTTGGTAAACTTATACCTAGTTACTTTGTCAGCAAGGTATCATGTATGTGTGTGATTTGGCATATAGTTTCATTGTGTGTTTTAGTTATGGATATTTTAAATAGGAGACTGGTTTCACATGATTGAGTGAATTCACATAAATTTCATCTGATCAAAGAGAGTGTTGGAAAGACCGTGTTTGGTAACATGTTTCTAAAACTTGTATTGCAATTTTTTCTTTTGTTATATTTACTTTAGTAATGGTTACGTACTGATGTAACGATGAATGTGATGCAACAAGTCAAATCTTGGTAGCTTTTGTTCATCATTTTTTTATTTATTGTGTGGTGATTGTTCACACAATGATGATATATATCATCTTCTATACGCTAGAAACATCCACATAGAAAGGCTCAAGTGTTTAAAACATTGTTTTTGCAATGTTGGTAGATTGTTATTTCACTTTAAAGGCATGGAATGCTCAGATTGGTGGAGCAGCAGCTATTCTTGTTGCAGATGATAGGGTAGAACCATTGATCACAATGGACACTCCGGAAGAAGGGAATGGTGCTACTAACGACGATTATGTTGAAAAGATTACAATTCCTTCTGCACTTATAAGCAAATCACTTGGCGACAGTATCAAGAAGGCTCTCTCAAGTGGAGCAATGGTGAACGTAAATCTCGATTGGAGAGAGGCACTTCCACACCCTGATGAGAGAGTTGAGTATGAGTTATGGACAAGTAGCAATGATGAGTGTGGTCCAAAGTGTGAGAGTGAAATTAATTTCTTGAAGAGTTTTAAAGGAGCAGCTCAATTACTTGAGCAAAAAGGTTACACTCAGTTTACACCTCATTATATAACTTGGTATTGTCCAGAAGCATTCATCTTAAGCCAACAGTGTAAATCTCAGTGCATTAATAATGGGAGATACTGTGCACCTGATCCTGAGCAAGATTTCACTAGAGGGTATGATGGAAAAGATGTTGTTATTCAAAATTTGCGCCAATCTTGCTTCTTTAAAGTTGCAAATGAAAGTGGTAAGCCTTGGCAATGGTGGGACTACGTTACTGACTTTGCAATCCGATGTCCAATGAGAGAAAGTAAATACACTGAAGAATGCTCTGATCAAGTTATTAAATCTCTTGGTAGGTTGGATACTTTCATCTTTCATTGATTGCACGCACTTTGACCTTTTTCTTTGGTGGTGTCTGATTATTTCTGAGTTTCTTAACAATACATAACATAGTTGTTCAATCTTAACTGATTTACTTGATGTAGGTGTTAATTTGAATAAGGTTAAGTACTGTATTGGGGATCCTAATGCGAATGCTGAAAATCCCGTTCTTAAAGCTGAACAGGATGCACAGGTTGGTCTTCTAGAAGGAAACTTGTGATGGTTATTAAACTTTTCTGTAGTTTTGTGATAGTTATTGTATTTTGCTTCTATGTTGGTTTTAGATTGGACAGGGTAGCCGTGGCGATGTTACTATACTTCCCACTCTCGTTATAAACAACAGACAGTATAGAGGTATGTGACAGCCTTCCAAGGTTTTATGTTGAAATTGTACATTAATGCAATTGATGTGGCCGCGATTGCAGTTGCGAATATGATTGTCGGAATCTAAAGCATTAATTTTGCACCTGTAACTACAGTTTAAAACTTTGAATGATCACTATTTAATTTTGTCTCTATTGTTGTAATATCATATTTTGTTTTGAACTGGTATTAAGGCAAGCTGTCAAAAGCAGCAGTACTCAAGGCAATCTGTGCAAGTTTCCAAGAGACCACTGAGCCATCTATTTGTTTAACTCCAGGTCCTTATATTATCTACCTTCTCAATTATTTTCCTTTTGATAGAAGCATCCTTTGACTCTTGCATTCTTTTGGATAAAAGAAATGATATGTCTTGAACCTTTGATTATTACTACATCTGCAGACATGGAAACAAATGAGTGTTTGACAAACAATGGTGGTTGTTGGCAAGACAAAGCTTCCAACATTACTGCATGCAGGGTATTTGGCTAACTCAATCCTGTTTGACACATTTTTGTTAAATATTTACAAATTACTCTATTTTAATATCCATGTTGTGATTGGTGATAATTTTCTTAATATTAGGACACTTTTCGAGGAAGAGTGTGTGAATGCCCTATTGTACAAAATGTAAAGTTTGTTGGTGATGGATATACTCACTGTGAAGGTAAGTTACTTCATCTCCAAGCTACTACTATAAATAATATTTTTCATATCTGTGAATTTGTGAACAGCTAGTGGACCATTGAGGTGTGCAGTCAACAATGGAGGTTGTTGGCAGGGAGCCCGAGGTGGCAGGGCTTACTCTGCTTGTATCGTAAGTAGTCCTCTCCTCCTCTGCATCCTTTCATACATACAAGATTCTTTTGATTATATATCTTTTGTTTCTGAATTGATAATGCAGGATGACCGTACAAAAGGTTGCAAGTGTCCACCTGGATTCAGGGGTGATGGAGTCCACTCCTGTAAAGGTATTAAATTTGTTTTAACCATTCTATTGTATAGTGCATGACAAATATATATGCCAGTGACATTTATTTGTTGTTTTGATAATGTTGAAGATGTTGATGAATGCAAAGAGAAATTGGCCTGTCAGTGCCCAGAGTGCAACTGCAAAAATACCTGGGGGAGTTATGAATGCAGATGCAATAATGGTTTATTCTATGTGCGGGAAAGTGACATGTGTATTGGTGAGTGTGGTTTTTTGAGATTTCTAACTATATTTTGTATAGGAGTTGAAAAGAAATAATTTGTATAATAAGTTAATATAGCGAAATAAAACTTCGAGAGAAAACTAGAGAAATTTGAGATGAATTGTCTATTACTTCAATTAATGATTACATCAGTTCATAACTTCAAAAGTCGTTGTAACTGTCTACCTCAATCAGTAACAGAAAAACTGTGACTAACCAACTGTGTAACTTGCTCAGCAAGTAACCGTTTAACACTAAACGAATGACTTGCACAGTAACTAAAAAGTTGTTAATAACAAAGTAATCTCTATGAAGTAGTTTCAATATTTAGACAAAAATCACTTTGTGATGTGTTAAAAAATGCAGGTAAATACAGCGCTTCGGTGTCTAGTGGAGGATTTATTTGGTTGGTTATACTGTTATTGGGTACGTGTGGTGCCGTAGGATATGTTTTCTACAAGTACAGAATTCAGGTATCATTCATTCTCACTTAACCTTTTGTTCTTTATTCAAAATGAGAATAATGCAGTGGTATAATTTATGCAATCAGTGGTACATTTTAAGCATTAATGGCCCAATACATGCCATTGGATAAAATACATGCCAGTGGTACCTAAAATTGTTGATACTAAAATACAATAATTGTGTGTACTGCAGAGATATATGGATGATGAGATAAGGGCAATAATGGCCCAATACATGCCATTGGATAATCAACCAGAGCACTCAAATCAAGTTCAGCATGCTGTCTAGAAGATGCAGGAGATTGATTTTTATTATTATTCATATTTCTATGCAAACACCAAATGAAATTTGCGACATCCATTCCTATCCTCTACACTAGAGTCTATAGCTATCACATTAGTTTAATATTCATTTCACAATTCTGAATTATGTTTCAACAATAGTTACAATCAATAACCACCTCAAAAAATCCAAAAAGATAAACAAATCTCAAGCATGTTGTTGTCATTCCAACATGTTCATAAACTTGTATTAAAATACATAAATTATCGTAACAAGTCAAAAAAAATGTAAAAAGTTTTTCAAAAAATAAGAGTTTCATTCATTTCTAAAGTTGTTAAAAGTTAGTTTGTTACCGGTTTTACATGATTTTAACCGATTTTACACGAGTTAACTGATTTAAATTCTGATATCACCCAAATCCGATTTTACCATTGATTAAACATGAAATTCACACCTAAAAACATAAAATTGGACGATTTTACATTTTAACCTGCAATTTTACATTTTTCGAGACGCTATGTTAGTCACGGATAAAACCAAAATTGTTTAATTATCCTTAAATCTTTAGATTCTCATCCTCTAATTTTTATTTTATTTTGGTTAATTGTTTGGTTTTGAAGTGAAGGGGATTCTTGTTTGAGTAAGGTCTTGCTAAGAAGTTATAATTGTTACTCCCAAGAATCAAACTAAGATTCTCCCGAACAATTCATTATTTGGTGAAGCTCGTTAATCATTTGAGTTTAATAGTTTGGTTACAATGACTAATTTTTGTATTTTAGCACATTTTATTTTTCAAAGGACTTGATTTGAGGAATAAAATGTTGAAATTTGTATTGAAAAATAACTATATATCAGAAACAATGGGAAGGTTTGAGAGAATTGCGACGTCTAGTACTACCTTACCTATTATATATATGAGTAGGTTGCATTGCCAACTCAGTTGAGTTCCAAATTCCAACATGTCAAATAATTTTCTTTCATCAAACCAATCAGATTCATATTCTTGTTCATCTTCTTGTTGTTTAACAAGAATATTGAGAACAAAGCGTGGCAATAATAAGAAGATGCATCGTTCTCTCATCACAGCATTGCAAGAATCTCCTTCTTCTAATTACCATTCTCTTCCTCCTCCCTCATACTCAGACAATGCCACTCACTTCTCCACTCCAAGAAACCAGGTAGTTTCTTTATTCAATCTCTCAAATATTATATGCTTTCTTTTTGGTGAGTTGTTATGTACAATTTGTTGGCTCAAGAAGTATGCATGCTTTTATGATATTTATTAGTTATTTATTTCGTTTCTTGGTTCTTGAAAATGTATATATGTGATCAGAGATTAGGCATGGCCTGCATTGAAAACAATTGCTTCTCTGATATTGATGAATGGTTGGAACATGCCAATAAGTTTTGCAAATCCTTCAATCATCACACTGAGGAAAATCTTGAAGCAGGTTAGTTGGTTTGACATCATGCATGAGTACGTTATATATGACTCATGTCAAATAATCAATGATTTCTGGTTTTGTATTTGATCAGAAACAAGGCGAAATGGAAATCCACAAGACTTGAGAATGTCTCAAGAGCATGAATTTTACAACATAATATTACCCTCAGTTAGAGAAGAAAGTCCACTTCCTCATACTATCACCTCCTGCATAAACAGACATGGAGGGTGCAGCAGCAATCAACGCACAAGACTCATCAACAATCCAAAACTTGAAGTTGATCATGAAGATGTACGTAACAAAGCCAAGCATCTTCAACTTATGCACAGGTCAGACTCAAACCATTAAATAAAATTGTTGATCTGTCTATGATTGAGAGAGACACTAACAAGACAAATATTCTTTTGATATATAGGTTGAGAAAGAAGGAAGAAGCTATAAATGATTGGGAATTGCACCAAACCAGGAAAGCCATGGATCACATGGATAAAATTCAGGCATGTAACCTTAAATTATATTAGGTAGCATGAATATTTGAGTGATTGTTTATTATAAATGATTATATATGTGATTGCAGAATGAGATTGAAAGGAAACAAGTAATGGCTTCAGCAAGGGCTCAAAAGAAAATATACTCAGTAAGGGAAAAGGCAGAGAAGAAAAAGCTGAACTTAAGGCGATCAACTATGAAAAAGTTCCAACAACTACAACAAATACATGAGACTCATTCCTCTTCAGATACTTCATTGGACTCACATTTGCCTTTATGTTAAACTAGATCCATTTTATTCAGCATTACTATAGATAGTTTCATTGCTCAACTGGAATTAATAGAATAGAACAAATATTTTGTTCATTGTATTGTAGCATGGCAAATATTCAATTAGAGTTAATGTTTTATATTACGGGTTACTATTACATTATAAGTTGAATTGTGGCTGTCACCGACATCTGTTAGGTGTTATTTTAGGAGTTAGATCGCTTTGAAACACTCCGAGAGATCAATCAAGTAGGATATATACGAAGCAATTAACTCACTCGTGAACTATTCCCGAACTTCACATCTAAAAACATTGCTTTTAGCATCTAATATGGTAATTTGTGGAGAGCATTGTATTATTTTTCAATGAAAATTGTTACAATGGGGATTAATCATTCTAGCTCTGGACTAGGGTAGCAAGTGTGATCATCTGCATATGATTCTAGCTATGTAACCATATTACAACTGTAACGCCAGCTGGTAGTAAGCTATTAATAGGTGTGATTGCTTATGCAGCCAGTCAGTTAGATGAGTTAGCTTGCTTCTAAAGTAATCTTTCTTCTTCCTTTCTTAACAAGCAATTAATCAGGGATATCAAAAAATCGTTTGTTCTCATTGCCCTTTTTGCAATATTGTTGTTGCTCATCAACAAAATTGTTTTGCTCATCAATATTGTTACTTGATAAAAAATAATAATAATAAATATAAGGGCAACCATCCAACTACGTTATACAAAATACGTCGATCCATTAAAAAAAACGTCTTAACATGATGGTTCTGACATTAATTGATTGAAATCAGATGATAATAACACAATGCTCGGGTAAGCTTTAATAACTTAACGACAATTTATTAGAGTGGAATTTATTTTACGCATTTCCCTATGGTTGATTACTAAAATTTGGAAGCCATGTTTGGAGGCCATGTTTGGTTGGATCCCATTTAAACACTTGATGGAATCTAGGATATATTAACAAACCCTTTGCATGGACCAGTATGGTCTGGAGAAGCTTGTAAATAGTTAAAAGATAAAAAGAGCACTTCACAAAAAATTATCATTTACAATGAGAAATATATATAAAAAAATTAAAAATTGAAAAAAAAAAACATGTCGGAACGATCGATCAACAGTACGTAAATATCCCAGTCTAGAATGGTTTGTTATGAGATAGCTAGCCTAAACAAAATTACAAAGAAAAACCAACTTAGTATACAGTTATGTCAGACCCCAACCCGAGACCATACTCTCATCCACAGGTTTTGGACCTCCACAAGATCTCGAGACTGATTCAAAAAGTTTTTCGATCTCTGGTGCGCATCTTATGAAAGAACGGTTCCAGAAATTATACCTTAGGTTCTGCCAATGACAACAAAAAAGAAGGATTTCGTTAATTGCAATCGACTAACAAGGGAAGTATTAAACAAATTAACAAACAAAGCAGCTGCAACAACAAAAAAAATACCTTGATCAGCTCAATGAAAGTAATGAGGAGGCCCCATGGATGAGGTCGGTTTACAATGAGGCGTTCTAGCAAGACTCTTGTAATTTGTTCTTGAATTATTTCCTGTCATGTCAAGACACAAGGTATTAATACATGCCCACAATTTTGTAAACAAATAAATCGCTTCAATTGGTCCATGCCAGATGATGTTCAAGAAATTGAAAATAGAACTTAATTGGAAAATTTGAAGTTCATGTGAACCTGGTTTGATTCTGTAAACAGGTAAAGGATGACGAAGGAGAAGTAGTGTGTGTGAGTATTGGGATAACGTAGTTGGTTAGCAACTGCATTTAGGAAAAGGTAGCGTCCTTCAGTGTCCAAGTCATTGATCAGTGTCTGGAAAATATCCAAAGCAGCAATAACATCTGTATTTGTAGGAGAGTATAGATGCTGTTGGAATGCATTTGTTGCTGATTGTGCATGGGGAGTTCGTCCCTCGAGCTGCTGGATTGCCTGTACATTAATAGCCCAAACATTCTACATTTAAAAAAAAAGACATGTTACGAAATCTTTCAGATCATTGACTAAAGTTTAAGTAAAAAATAGCAAGAGAAGAAAATTATAAATATGCACATAACAAGACGATTGCTTTATGCTTAGAGTTTCATAATCAACATACTTTTAGCAAAAAGTTAATTGAGACTACAATCTAAAAGTTCAATATCAGTGGAGAACATGTGTGATCATTGACAAGTTGAAAATATCTAAGTTTCAAATTTACAGCACCTGCATCCCGACATACAGTACAAGGGAGTTGATTAATGGCACATTGTAACGAGTGCCGGCAGAGGCAGCTTCATTGGGTGAGAGGAGTAGCTTCTCTTTTAATTCAGATAAAAATGGAGAACTCTGTTGCCTTGTCTGCAGAAAGTTTGATTGAGTAAATAAATAAATGAATGTAAGAATAAAATCAAAACTTTGAAAGTTATGTCCATGTATGCAGCCTCATCAATAAGAAAAAAGAAGAAAAGGAATGAAGAATTAAAT
>Ga0315915_1005166_pt1 | contig 16326 bp, 7 predicted proteins | sample MpolbnodulesMG_FD_207738 | JGI IMG/M metagenome (GOLD analysis project Ga0315915, IMG submission 207738) | Medicago polymorpha root nodule microbial communities from Los Angeles, California, United States - branched nodules | ecosystem: Host-associated > Plants > Roots > Nodule | place: USA... | reverse complement strand
CAGACGCAGTTTTTCCAGATGCTTTAAGCTTCAAATAAATTCTTTTGCTCTTGAACTTGTTCAATCAGAATCTCTAAGAATAGTACTTTGATTATTGATCCTGCACACTTGAACAAATTGTTTAGCATATCCAACTGATTATTTTGATACCTTGTTATTGTCAAAATTCAATAGGTGACTTGTGAAACACGCTTGTTCCAACAAAATTATCTTTCAACCATATACGCTAATTTCTACCCTTTGTCCGAGTCTCTTCATTTGGGCAAGAGACTCAATGATTTCACACCCAAGGTGTTTGAATGGTGTTTCCAAACCCTAGAAATTACTTCAAAAGCTCTTAACCTTTAGCCAAATTCTTTAAAGGTTCCCTTTTTTGGTCTCTCTAAGGTTGTCTTTTTCCACACTTGAAACAGTGTTGAAACTTCCTTTTTATAGACATGATCACACAATAACCCCAAAAATACCTTCATCAAGTCTCATACACGTGGGCGCAAAATAGCATAATGGCAAAAAATAAAAAATTAAGGCACTTTTCAACAACCTCTGTGACCTAGAATTTGTTTTTCCCTTGGTGGCTTTTTATCTCTACTCTTTAATGTACTTTGACAATATTTTTAATGAATGATCAATTCTTCTTGGCAGTTTTGATGAACCAATGTTCTTATTTATTTTGTCTATCTTTACCAAAAAATTTGTTTTTATGTTGCGAAAATAAACAAGTATAACTAATAACAAACTAGTACGCTAAACTTTTGTATATTATACCTTTGTGGGCAAATCCCAAGGTTCTTGATTGTTATAAGGACATTATGTTTGGCTTTGTTTGGTCGTCGAGGGCTCTTTGATGGACATCATTAGGAATAGCCAAGGTTTAACTTCTCTTCCATGTTACCAAGTTAAGATCAGGTTTGAGGTAGATGCTTATCAGTGTGACTACCTCCGCTACATGGTGTCTATCCACATTGGGGAGTCATATTCTTTTTGTGTTGCTCCATTCCATATTCGCCTAACCATTCCTTTCATTAAGGATGGTGTCAGCTAGGATTTTTTTTAATCTTTGGATTTTTTTGTTCACCTAACAATTCCCTTCGTTGTTTTTTTTGTGGCTGGGGTTTGAACCTCGGACCTTGTATATATTATGCATTGTCTATACCAACCGAGCTAAGCTCACGAGGACACAATTCCATTCGTTTATCGAAGGGTGGTGTCATCTAGGAAATTTGACTTCCATTTTTGCTCGAGCACATATTTCTGTCTAGGAATCTTTGATTTTCCATTTTCACATAGAGCACATAGTGCTAACTAAGAATCTTTGACTTTCCATTTCCGCTCGAGCACATAACGTTGGCTAGGATTAATGGAATGGGCTCGTTCCTTTTTTTCCTATCGTACACAAATAATGATAGCTCAAAAACCACCTCATTTTATTAATGTTCATGTAGAAGATATTTACATCAAATCCATACTATTCAAAACGAAAACAAAATACAATGAGAAAAACTAAACTTGTTTTTTTTTTTCTGATTCAAAAAAAAAAACTATTTCTTTTTTCTTTCACATTTGGTTAATTTAACTTATTTTAATCTTTCTCCGACTACATCCTTAAAATCTAAGTAGTTGAAATACAATCAAAACTCATACACACATAATTACGAACACATCCTAACATAATCTTTGTCAAGTGAAATTAGGGTGTTACAATAATTAAGTCAGATAGAAACTTAGTTGCATTGATTAATCATATTGTACTTAAAAATGAATTTACTAGTGATATTGATGATGGAATAATATATGATGTTTTTAGTTATATTTTTAGTTATTTTATTTTTATTTGAAGGCAAATCATGAGTCAATTATTGGTTTTGTCAATGGTTTGACAAAAACTTTGTATTGTTTTTATTCGAGCCGATATAATTCAGTTTTATCCTAAATCATCCAACTTCATGTGTTTTTGAATCGTTTTAGTGAGAAATCATGTAAATCGGCAAAACAAGACATCAAGTGAAGGATCGAGGATATGAAGATTGAAGTTCAATGGTTTATAGAAGACATTTGAAGACAATACAAAGTGAAGAAAAGTCATTTGAAGTTCCAAGGCATTGCAAGACGAAAGAAAGCTTGAAAAAGGGTCGAAAACTGCAAAATTCGCACACACGCCCTTGCACATGAGCCATGCACCGTTGTGCACGAGAATATGCAGTAATTGTTGTTTGCTTGTTTTCCAAGCCATGTGCATGAGAACGAGCAGTAATTGTTGTTTGCTTGTTTTCCAAGCTGTTTTTGGTGAAAACCTCTATTTTCACTCTCTTAACTCATAAGTAATGATGCACTATAAATAGAGACCATTGCACACTCTTTTATTCATTCAAAAAGCTAGAGGTATGAGGCAAGGGTTAAGCATCAGGAGCTTCAAGACAGAGGATCTTCATCTTCCTCTTGTTCTCTCTAAGGTATGTTTTTCTATTGTTTTGTAATGATGTTGATTGTCATGAATGACTAAACCTCTTTGATTAGAGTTCCACGATGAACCCCTTCATATTTGTTGGATTATATTAATAAAGTTTTTATTCAGTTTATAATCTAAAGTTAGATTTAATTCATATATGTCCGTTTTAATACCGTATCTTATATCCATCCAATAGGATTGACAACCCGAATTCCATTGGAGCAAGGCAGTAGTGAATTGTTTAGTTTCTAAAATAATTGAATCTAAGTATGAATTTAGGGATATAACTCGTCTTAAGGGAACCCCGCAATTGTAAATGATTGAAATGCAGGTATATTAAAATAAACAGCCACTAATTCATCACGGGGTTATGTTGTACTATCTTAAATCCAAACATAAGGCAAGTTATAAACTAATGATTACTCGATTTAATTTCTAACAAAAACGAAGGAGGGATTCAAGGATTCCCTAATCGTCGTTACACTTATGAATCAACCAAACATAATCTCGCATTAGGTAGGACGATTAAAATCCTCCAGCCACCTTCAAATCTCTTCTTTTATTTGCTTTTCAAATAATTTCTGTTAATTACCGAGTTGAATTGTGAAGACGATTAACTCACTACTTTATTACTTGATACGATTTGGTGCACTTGCCAAGTTACACCGTCAGATATTTAAATAAAAATACCAATGTGAAGCTATTGTGAACGAAATCAGTGCAATATTCTACAATTCTCTGGTATACTACTTCTCTTCTCTTTATGTGTGTGAGGTGTGAGTTCACCTGGTTGTTCCCTAACAAATGTTATCAGTAAAAATTGGTTTTGTATCAAGAATTCATGTGTGAAAAATTGATATAGGTGAGTGTTTATTCTCTACCAATAGAGAACCTTCCATGGTTAGACCGAATCATAACTTCCCTACACAATATCTAGTACTTGATGACAATATTCATGACATATGGCAAATTCATATGTCAATCATTTTCAGTTACAAGGACGTGGTTGTGAAGATGGATATCAAGCACCAAGTAAAGGTGTTATGGATGACGAAAAGACTGCATAAATAAACTAAAAAGAAACATAATAAAGCCCCTTCTTGTTACATCAATATATGGATATTCCTAGTTTAGGGAAGAGTTCTTTTGAAAAAAATATATAATTGAAAGGAAGCGTGGAATATATTAGAATATTGCTATGAAGGTGCACACAAACTAAAGAAGGTGAAGTTGGAGATAATAAGAAAATAGTATGAATTTATGCAAATAGAGTCATCGGAGAAGATAGCAATTTTCTTTACTCGAATTATCACGTTTCCAACTTATTGAAAGGATATGGAGAGTCAAATCAAAAACAAGGATGGCAAGAAGAAATATTTTAAAAAATAAGGTACAATGTTACAATTGCAATAGATGTGGGGATTTTGTGGATGAATGCTACAACATGGAAGGAGGTTGAAGAAATGAAGCAAACATGACACAATATGATGATTGAGATGATGATCATGTCATACTAATGGTTACAAAAAAATTTAGTGTTGGATAATTCCAAAACTTGGTACTTAGACATTGGTTATGCAATTCTAGACTTATTTTTGTTGGCAAAGAACATAATTGATTGACTTATTACATGGTTTGGTTGATGATTGTAAAGTCCAATCTAGATTGAAGAATGAGTCTCCCACATCTAATCGTAAACAAAATCCTTTAGGATTGGGTGTTGTTGTTTAATAAATTTCATTTTTGATGGATAAAGGCGGCTTAGAGCCTTAATTGAAAACTAAAAACCTCTAGGGAAACAAATCCCAATGGAGTCTCCTAAGATAGACCCAGAAAAAAAATAGGGAACAAAGTTAAAAATCCTAAACAAATATTCTAGAAACATACCAAGCTTAAGTAAAGCATCAATCACCTGGTTTGCTCCCTGAAAATGAAAATGAGATAATCTTACGTAGGCATAAGCATTTAAGCACAAAATTTAGGCGCACACACATAAATCAAAAAATTAAAAGATAAATAAAATAGTCACATAAATCAATATCACTTTAGTTCTTTTCTTTTTATTCTTTTTAATTTCATGTGTGTGTCTAACATGTAATATATAATGTTGTGGCTAACCAAGTATTTCTCCTCTTAAAATATGAGCTCATCTAACCATCGATCTCCTTTTAACAAGGGAGTAAATACGAGAAACAGTACCATAACAAGGATGTGTCAAAGAAATGCCACTCTCCTTAAAGTGGATAGCAACTTTAGAGTCGTCATTACTTTTCCCACCATATGAGGTTCTCGCACGCCCAATTCGGATTCTAACATCTGAAATATTTCAATGTGTTTTTGAAGGTTTTATGAGATTTTTATGCGGTTCGGATTCTAAAATCCAAACTGCATAGGGCACATGAGAAACTCATAGATGTCCATATTAAATACAAAGACTTATACTACGAAAGATACTCAAAAACCCGACCTAAACAACAGAACATCTACCCAAGTCAAGAGAGAAAGCAACAATAAACTCTCATTAACTATTAGTCTATTACGCAAAAAACCACAGCAAAAGACCAACCATGTAGGTTGAGAACTATTGAATATGACTATGGACAACTAAGTTACTGGCATCGGAGATAATTGGTAGGTATGGCATTTGGGAACATCTTGTACTCACGGGTACATGCCCGAACCTATCCTAAATTTGTTTAAGAAACTCAAATTGATTAGGTTTGTATTTTCCCAAATTTTAAAATACCAATTTTTTTTTGTGGTGTCCAGGGATTGAACCTTAGACCTTACATATATTATGCATTATTCTCACCAACTGAGTTAAGCTCACGCGGACAAAAAAACGATTATTTTTAGCATTTTTAATTATGTTAGTTTTAAAAAAAATAATTTTTTTATAAATAAATTAAATTAAATTTTTTTGATTATACCAAACCCTGTTTACGGGTTCCAATCATCCCAATTCCAACATTTATACCTCCTCGTACTCGTTGTCGTTTCTCTTTGACAAAAGTAACATGTTCTAATGTAATGTTTTTCACCTTCATCTTCATCCTTTGATTCCATTTTCCCAAACAAATTCTCCACACACAAAAAAAAAAAAAAACCCTTCAATTTCCCAAAAATTCTCTGTTCTATATGGGAAGAACTGGATTATTTGATCTTGAAAAGCACTTCGCTTTCTATGGATCATATCACAGAAACCCAATTAACATAGCAATTCATCTTTTATTCGTTTGGCCAATTTTCTTCACAGCCCTTGTTTTTCTCTACTTCACCCCTCCCTTTTTCGACCTTCCCAATTTCGAGTTTTTACTGTTTGGGTGCAATTTTGTATTGGTTTGGAATCTTGGGTTCTTGGTTACTTTGGTGTACTCTGTTTTTTATGCTAGTTTGGATCTGAAAGCTGGTTCTTTGGCTGCTTTGTGTTGTGTTGTTTGTTGGGTTGGTAGTTGTTTTGTTGCTCATCAACTTGGGTGGTCTCTTGCTTGGAAGGTAAACAATCTTGTACCTTTTTGAATGCATTTTTTGTTTGAAAGTGATGTCAATGTTTGTTTTTCATATGTTAGAGACAGGAACATGTTTTCTTGTTCTTGTCTTTATTGTATCTGTGTAATTGTATGATTTGACCTGACACCGATTCATAGAGGGTTTTGCTCTGGCTTCAATTGGGCTCCCTGCTAGTTGACTTTGGGATTGGTCCCCTAGATTAGTCGTTCTTTGGGTCGATACCGAGCTTTCAACAAAAGAAATTGTCTGACTTCCATCAAATAAGTAATTTGTAGGAAGTGAAATGAAATTAGTTTCTATATTGTTTGAGGTAGGGGTAGAATTGAAATAGTTTATTGTTTCTCACTAAGCTATGTCTAAAGAACGAGCCATTGACTCTGGCTTCTTGCACCAATTCATGTGTTTCATAGCTATGATTTCTCCTAATGTAAGTGACCCTAACATTCCCCACTCTAGGTCGTATCTGTATGCAGTCATGGATCACTGCCTCAATCGCCATCAGCCTATTCTTTTCGTTAACACAGTTTGCCACCGTAAGCGCATCTGTGGCTACAGTGAAGTCTCCTAAACTTAATCTAATGGGAATGTGGACAAAAGGTAAATTTAGATGTATGGCCTGAACTTAATCTAATCTAATGAAATAGTTCACTCTGGTCTTCAAACTATTACCCCCTCTTCAATCTAGTCCATGAAGTATAGAAACTTACTAAACGGTCCTTAAAGTGTTTCTCCATCCATTTTGTTTGACCCTATGTTAGTTTGGAACGTTTCAGAGCTGTTAACCGCTATGTTGGCACTCACTCTCTCTCGTAAGTGGAATCAGTTTCATCCCTCTCTCCCAAAACGTTCAAAAATCATATCGAAGAGAAGATGATAAATACACCAATTTGGTCCTTCAATCCATAATCTATTTTCTTGTCTAGGGTATTTGAGTTTAATCTCAGTGGCTAATGGCTCCTTCAATGACATTGGTGTTAACTCAACAAAGGGAAGAAGTTTGGTGTTAACTCAGTATAGGGACTAAAAGCGTGCAACATTTTCCCCTTGTTGAGCTAGAACCATAATTGAAGGAGACACCAGCCAGAAAATGGGTGTCTGCAAAAACTAACTTGAAGAATGTAGAGAAAGAAGAAAGGTTAGGGATTATACTACCAAATTAGTGTATTCACCTTCTTCTCTTCAATCTTTGATTAAAACATTCAGGGACTGAATTGATGCATTTTTTAAACTTTAGGGACCAATAGGATGGATTTAGGGAAGAATTTGATTCCGTTTAAGAGGGAGAGGGAGTATCAACATGGAACATAACACCTCTCAAACTAACAGGAATATTTTAGAGATTGTTTACTAGGTTTCTATATTTCCAAAGACCTAATAGGAGAGAGAATGATAGTTAAGAAAACTATTTGGCAGTTTATTCTTCTAATGAGTGAGTAGATGCCATTGATTTATTTTGAAAGCCAATTTTTTTGATTAAATCATTTAGAGTGAAGCTTTTCTTTGCAATGGTTTCTCCTTAAGTTCTCTTATTTCTTACTCTATTACTTTTATTAGGTTATGCTCCATTTTATTAACTCTTATTCAATAGAAGTCTGAAATCTTATTGGTCTTCTACTTCCATGACCAAACTACAATAGGCAATATTTGACATTGGTGCTAACTTTTACATATTCATTACTTTCTGATCTTACCGATTTTGGCGCATCGATCTGTTTATTCATCCATTTCAACATTCATGTAGTATATCTCCATTTTATCCAAGATATTTATTTTGGTAACTTGTGGTATGAATGGTCGCTACTCTTTCACCTCCATATGTTGATAATTAGCATCTTACAAGCTACAAATGAACTTCTATTTCATATGCTCTTAGAGGTTCTAAATACCTTTATATACTAAGCTTCTAAGTACAATACCTTTTAGCTTCTATTTCATATGCTCTTGAAGGTATTTCATATTTAGAAGCTTTGTAAGGATATAAGGTTCTAAATACTAAATACCTTTGATTTCAAAGCATCTTGCAACGAGTTCAGAATTTACTTTCTTATAATCTCATCAAAACATAATACTTTAAGCAGTTACATGTGGATTTAGATTCTCATATGCCCATGAGGCACATTCATTATTTTGATCTTTAATCTATAAACAAGTATACCAGAGGATAAATTCTAGTGTCATAATATCTACATGTTGCAACATAGATATGTAGTATTTAGAACCTTATATCCTTACAGTTACTAATACTATTATAATTATAATGCTTAAATATTTGGTCTTATACCAAGATAGTGTTTAATGTAAAAATTGAATTTCTAGTATAACATGGTATTGTGGTTATATAATTTTGATGTCTGCTAATTCCTGAATCACGTTTTTTACTCTGTTTTCCTGAACCCTCTTTTATTCATCCTTTGGTTTATTTGTTTGTTTCTACCATTTGCATTCCTGATGTTGGAAATTCTGGCAGAGGTCTGATTGTATTTTTTTTGTTTAGGCTGAGAAGCAGATAATAGAACTATTATGCTTAAATTTCTTATATAATAAACTCATCATGCAAATTGTCTATTGCATGTAGTTTTACTCAGAGATCATGGCACAACTCTTTTCTGAAAAGTGCTTTACAATTTTTAGAATATATAAGTTATCTCATAAGTCATAATATCATGATTTTATCTTGGATTATTTATGTATATCTCAAATTATCTCTTAAGATTGGTTTCCTATTTCCTTATATTTCATGATTTGGTTTCTCATTTCATTGAGATTATGAGTCTGGTATTGGTATATGTAGGAGTTAGACAATACTATTGTACTTGCAGTGAGTACAATATCTAAAACTAGGGTTTAGTACTGTTTAGGTCATGCCTTGAGAATGCTCTCAAGGGTGGTATGTATAGCCTTGATTGGGCTTGTTTTCATGTTTTGGGCCCTAAGTAGCTTAGGCCCAAAGTTATTAGGCAAGCGCTCTAGAAGCTTCTAGAAGCTAGGAAAGGCAGTTTACGCCTCTTAAGGCCATGGTCCCCCGAAGGGCTGGTGAGCCTTTATTGAGGGCGCTAGCAAGCCCTTATTATAATATTGGCGGTCCACAGCCTCCCAAGCACGAGTCTTGGGACAAGGCGAAGTGGTTTGAGTTAGATTTCATCTAAAAGGGCCCCAGAGGTATCTCTCAGGGGCAGTGTCCTTTAGTAAGGTCGATGAGCCTTCTTTTATAAATATGGCAGTCCCACTATATATTTTATATCAGAACATATAACATCAATTTATACAAGAGAATATTGTTAACAGCCTTTTTTTTATCTCCATTTTTCTTCCTCCTCCACCATCTCAATAAGTTAAAAAAAATTACATAGGTTGTGTATTTTATCATTATCATTTTGCCAATTTCTTTACATGCTGCCTCTAAATTACAATTTTATCTTGAAATTATGTGACTTCCTGAATATTTGTTGAATTTCTTGTGTATAGAATCATCAATTGTTTCTTGGACAGGCAATACATGACTAATAACCAATCTAAAAAAATAGAAGAGAAAACTTATAATTTTTTTTTTTTATTTTATGGAAAAAATACTTGTTTGATGCATACATAAACATCAACGTAACTTTTTGCTCTTTGATCTCAATTCTCAAACAATCTCATGTTATGTATAGATTGTTCTGGTGACTCAACTAGTATGTTGGATAGGCCAGTTCATTGGTCATGGAGTTTTTGAGGTATGTTTCTTCTACAATAACTCAATTCCTCACTTACCCTGTCGTATATGCACCTGAGATTTCTTTTCCCGCAGAAACGAGCACCTGCGCTTTTGGATAACCTCATCCAGGCCTTAGTAATGGCTCCTTTCTTTGTATTGCTTGAGGTATTGGACCAAAATTCTTTATATTTTTCCTGATATTGTTTGTTCTCTTGTTTGGTATAGCACTAGCCACTAGCTCTTTCCTTAATATAGTTTTATTTGCTCAAATGTATTCAATGTAGCACCGATACTTCATATTAAAGACGTGTCTGGTGTTTGTCACATGTTGGTTTCGGACACCAACACATGTGGTTCAATAACTTCTGTTTTCTTAAATTATTACCAGTGTCTTTGTCAATGTTTGGCGTCTATGTCGGTGCTTCATAATCACGTCTGAATGTAAGGCTATTTGTTTGTTGTAGGGTCTCCAGACGGTATTTGGCTATGAACCATATCCAGGATTTCATTCAATTGTGCAAGCAAAAGTCGAAGCTAATATCGAGGAATGGCAAGAAAGTAAGCAGAGACTAATTTCATAGCTTCCGCTTGGATTTGTGTATATTTTAATGGTTTGATGTTAAACAATCTTTCCATCAACAAAGGAATAATAAAAAGTTACAGATGATCTTGTATATATTACAATGGTATATATGCTTTTCAGGATAATTCCTCATTTGTTTTCATATAAATTATATTTATACCATGGTTATGCTAAAATATGTTTTCAGATAGAAGTACCAACCCTCTATGCTTGAATTGGTTAACAAACCAGATTGTTATATGAATTAACAATGTGAAGTTAGGCCTTTAAAATGTCTACGAGTGATGACACTTCATATTTTATTTGTTTATTAGCAATAATTGGTGAATGTTGAGGTAAGGTGCTCAAATTGATAGATTATGGGAACGGATCCTCTCAAGTGAATTTTTTTGTAGTGAAATCTTAGTCACTCGTTAATTTCTATTACATGCAGTCAAAGTCATTGAAAAATAATTGAACAATGAGATTCTAATGCGAGAGAATCTCATCCCGTAGATTATGTATTCATGCACTTAATGGGAGTCTTGGCACAACAGTGAAGTTGTTGTGCCGTGACTGAAAGGTCACAAGTTCAAGTCCTGAAAACGGTCTTGTGTAAAAAATAAGGCAAGGCTACGTACAATACACCAAATGGTGAGACCATTTCATGAACTGCTGGAGCTTTAGTGCATTAGACTACCCAGTCCGGATTTCCTCCTTTTAACTACTCTTTATTTTTCATGAGATAGATATACACAAGTGGAAGATTAGGACAACTAGTTTTAATAAGTAGATTCCACCGATAGATCTCACTAAACTTCCACTTATGTTTATCTCTCTTGCAACAACTAAAAAGTGAATGAAGTGTAACTAAATCAAAACATATCCAAACTCGATTAACAAGTACAAAGAAATGTCTCATATCATCCATTTGGTGTACTAGACCAAACATCCCTAGAATTACATTACGACTTATTCAAATGATTGATTTGCGTAACTTTTCTACTTCAATAAATTTAATTTATAAATTATCCAACACCTTGCTTGCTGACTAAGAAAATACAAGAACTAGTATTATTTTTTTGGTACAAGGAGTTGTATTATTATAAGTCACAACTCAGATGTGCATGCCTCAGCAGCCGCAATACAACTACCAAACAACGCATGCGCATAATACCGACCTCTCTAACACGTCATTCCCTTATGGTCACCATTTGATATTTTATTTTAATTTTTGATGTTAACTCTCCGATTTTCAGAGAATAGACGTCGTAGTAATCTGGAGTCTGACAAGAGGTAAGTTAAGCTCGGACCAACAATTGTTCTATTCAAACATCAAACTTAGATTTTTCTAAGCAATTCAATTTTGATGTTTAATTTCCGATTTTTAAAGAATAGATGTCGTAATAATCTGGAGTCTGACATGAGGTATGTTAAGTCTTGGCCAACAATTATTCTATTCAAGCATCAAACTTAGATTTTCTCGAACACTTTATCATTTGATTAAGCTCGTTTACCATTTAAGTTCAATAATCGAGTTATTTGATGATATTTTATTTTGTAACCAATACACGCTGACGTCATCATTTTGGATAAGCAACACGAACGTACCAACATTAAATTAACTACTATTTTGATATAACTCATTCTTAGCTTCAATTATTGACTAACAATACTTGCAATTGTTTCCTTTCTTTTTGGTCAATTGTTTCGTACGTCACATTAAATTATCATTTCTAATAAGAAAATGTGTGCTTAACCGTTAAATGATTCGTAAGCATGACATATGAATTCAGTTTGAACTGGATCACAATAGGAATGCCATTCCACATTTGGAACTTAAATCAAATAATAACTATTTAACTTGTCGTTTTATATAATGAAAATGTTATTTTTTTAAGCAAAGAAAACTTGACCGACTTTTAATGGGGTCTATCCTCTTGATCTCATTTCTTTTTATTTACAAACTTGAATATGATATTTTGTTTAACAAATATGAGTCTTATTCACTCGAATCGATGAAATATTAATGCCAGCAATCAATTGTTTAACATTATCTTTTCATTATTTTTATTGTTATTTTTTGAATGATTTTTTTATGTCCAAGTCTTTATAAAAATTTCAGCCAATAAAAAAAAAAATGTATCACTAATATTCTGAGGGACCTACCAGTTTGAATATAACTGAAAATTCATTCATTGGTTGATGTAATAATATATATTTCTACAAAGAATCTTCAAGATTATTATATTGGTAATGCTTATCGTCATACCCAAATAATCCATTAATGTCATTTTCTATTCTTTTTTGGTTATTATTCCCTTTGATCAAATACTTGGTTCCCAAAGCTGCTATTTTGTTTCACATTGTACTTCTCTAAACCAGCTGCATAAGTGGGGTCTATTGTTCCACCATGTGCAGTATTAATTTGAAATTCAAAGGTTGAATTATATGATCCATCTGATAATATTTGTGATATTGGTCCCATATAATCCATATCCAAAAGATTAGTAAGAGAACATGTCCTTGGAAATTTCACCAATTCTTGTTCATTAAGATCATTTGTTTGTGTCATATTGATTTGGTTTGTTGGGTAGTCTTCATTTGTCTCCAATGATTTTGTGATGTTCTTCTTCTTATAGATCCTACATAAGACCCAATCATCTAGCTGATGACACATGAACACAAGGGCAAGGTTAGTTCATCTAGCGAATCAGAGAGGAATCTCAATTAAAGACGTTAGACAATTTGACTCTTTAAATTAACAAAATTCTAAAATGATTTCTTAAAATTCAAATTTTCGATTTGATAAGGTTTACAAGACAATTTTAGATACTAAATTGGCCGATCAAAAAATGTTATTTGATCAAATATTTTAATTTTATAAATCAATTTAAAATTTCTTTAATTTCAAAATCAAACTACTGGACGCCTACAATTTCAAGACTAAACTGATAATTTATGCGACAAATATTGAAATTCTAAAAGCTATATAGGGTTAAAAGGCTTACCCTCATGGACCCAATTTGTCTATTAGCTTGTCTTCTTGATCCAATTAATCTATATTCATGCATAATCCAATCTGTCTTGATTCCCTTTGGTGGTCTACCCTTGTAAAATACCAAAGCTTTCTTAACTCCAATATGCTTAGACCCACTAAAGATTGATTTGTCTGTTCCAGTGGCTTTCCAATAACCAGAAACAGTTGCTCTATTTGGTCTCACCCCATTTGGATACTTTCTTTCTCTTGGAGTAAAAAAATACCATTCATTTTCTCCAAAGTCTGATTTATCTGCATTTCACTATGACAAGTTAATATTGAAAAAATACAACCAAACCTCTACGAAATAAATTGATACTAATTGGTATGCACTATTCGTATAAAAAAGTTTTACACATACGTCCAATCACAACTGACCACATAAAAAATTATAGATATATCTTGATGAAAAACGATCGGATGCATGCGTAAAAAAAATTTACACCGTCAGATGCATATCAATTAAATTCAATAAGGCGATAACATATGTACCTGGTAATTCCCATGGATCAAATTTATAGATATCAACTTCTGGAATGATCGATGCAGGACATGGTTGTGATGTTGCTTGATTACAAAGGTAATACACAATTAGCTCCTCATCGGTTGGATGAAACCTAAAACCAGGTGGGAGTTCAGAGCATGTTCTACTTTCCATTGAGAAAAATATTGAAAAAAAAATAAGAAACTATAGACTAATAATTTTCTTGGCTATTTTCTTTTGGAGAAATATGTTACTAGGAAATTGATATTGTAAAGGAGGGTTCAAGAGAAATCAAGGAGTTTGAAATGTTTGCAAAGAGATTGATGCCCCTTTTATCTTTGAGGTTTTTTGTCGTTTGTGTAGTGTTGCATGGATTTGATTGGTTAATAGAAAGACTTTTTTATGTTACCTTAGAATATGCGTTACAAATTAAGCTCATGCCATGCTCCAATCAGTGACTAGAACTCCCTCACATATCTTTTAAATGACTTTTTCCTTTTTTCTATTTTTTTTTCTTTTTTGAATAACATTAGATAGGTCGACTTTATCCACATTAAGGTTATATTCAATGCTTTTGGAGGAATATTATTGGCATATTGCATATATATAAAGTTTCATATAATTGTTAAGTTGATGTCAGCAAAACTAGTTTTTTGAATTCTTAGATCATTACAAAAATATTATTGAATTCTTAGATCATTACAAAAATATTATTGAATTCTTAGATCATTACAAAAATATGGATGTTTTGTTTGGTAGTAATAATCTTCAAAGATATCAAACGTTTGAGTGGTAAGCAGTTCGATTCTTAAGTATATACGTGGTCTTGTGTTTGGTCAATGAATTTTGCATATGCAATTTAATATCCAAGTAATCTTTAAATATGTTACTCCCCCTGTCTCACAATAATGGTCTCTTTACCTATTTTTCTTTTTCTCAAAATAATTGTCACTTTAGAATAGCAATGCAGCATTTATTTATTTATTTCCATTATTATACTCTTATTTATTAAATTTCATCCAATTTAACTACTCTACTAAACTACAATTAATAAGGGTGTTTTAGTAAATGATATTAACTTTACCATCAAAATCAACACAATTAATCATTTCCTTAATAATCGTACATAAATCTTAAACGACTATTATTTTGAGACGGAGGGATTATTGATTTGAGGTGGTGAGTATTCTGGTCAAGAATTTTGAAAATCATATGGGAATAAGTAAAAAATAAATAAAAGTTGGTATTTTTTTTTAACAAAAAGTTGTTCTTTTGTTTTTAGAATAAAATTCATAGGTGTGTTCAAAACCGAATCAATTCAATAGAAAAACTCTAAACCGAAACCGTAAAAAATCGTTTGGTTTGGATGTATTTGGATCATTTTTTTACTCAACCACATTGTTTGGTCCAGTTTGCGGTTTTTATTTTACCAACCGAATCAAACCAAATCAAACTGCAACATAAGAAAAACATTAATTAAATCTATGTCACCTAAACCAATATTCATTGAAACATAATAGTAACTGTTATACAATGACATACTTTTCTCTTATTAATTTTAGAGAATGATAAAATCTTAGCCTTTTGCATTTCTTACCTAATAGAAATACTTTTTGTTTTTAATTTGGTATATGTTTTTTGGTGAAAATAAAATTGTAATGTTGGATGAAATTAAAAAACATTGTCAAAAACATTGTTGAAAATATGTTGTGTTTTAACTTTTTAACTTGATTATTTTAAAGTTGGAAACAAAAAATTGTATTGTCTCGGAAGAAAAAACTACACAACCAATCCAACCCAAACCGCATTGATTTGGTTTGGTTCGGATTTTATTTTAAAAGTCAATCGAACCAAACAAAAACACATGTTTTTTTTATCTTACGGTTCGGATAACTCTTCACCTCAAAACCAAACCAAACTGCACCACAAACACCTCTATTTCTCGTCATAATTTTGTTAGCACAAGGAAAATGCAAAAAATAAAAATAAATAAATAGAAGACTAAGCAACTCGGTGTCTAAAAACTCCATAGGAGTCGGTAACAAGATAACATCTAGTTGCAAAGGGCAAGAAGCCCATATCTTCAAAGCGTCAATGTTGTCAACCTCGTATTTAGCCAGCTAATTGGCATATTCATTGTCTTCCTTTAATGTGTGGGAAAAGAAAACCACCCAAAGAAAAGATGAGAGCTTTTTAATGAGTGAAAGAATAGTCCTATGAAGATGAAATTCATTCTGATGATTATCAGCAATCAAATTCAAAACCGCTTGAAATCAGATTATATAATAATAGACATTTGATGTCCAAGATCCCAAGTCAGTTGGAGGTCTCTTCACGATTTAACTAATAATAATAATAATAATAAGTTATGTGTTCACCATATCGTTTCATCACAATTTCACAATTACATATTAAGTAAATCATATAACTTTTTTCATGGAGTACAGTTGGTGATGAAAGACATTTTGAGGTTCTATCTTGTTAAGGATTTGTTGCCCATCCAACACTGTTGAACTATTTGTATTCATTATTCTTCAGAAAAGAAATTCTTGTACAAAAGTTCTTGCTAAATTAAAAGCTAATATTTCCA
>Ga0315915_1005163_pt1 | contig 16330 bp, 8 predicted proteins | sample MpolbnodulesMG_FD_207738 | JGI IMG/M metagenome (GOLD analysis project Ga0315915, IMG submission 207738) | Medicago polymorpha root nodule microbial communities from Los Angeles, California, United States - branched nodules | ecosystem: Host-associated > Plants > Roots > Nodule | place: USA... | reverse complement strand
GGTGACAATTTTGGTGATGGTGATGAGCATGGGGGCAGTTTTCGTTTTTTTTTTTGGTAGAAGAAGGGTTATTGGTTGGTGATGTTGGAGAGAGAGGTTTTTATGGGAAGATGCTTTACTTTTTCAGCCGCTGTTTGGATTTTCTTTCAACAGTTTCGTGTTTCATAAGATTGTTTTCTTGTGTTCGGCGGTCCATTTTTGTTGACCTCATATGTTATTTTGGTGGATCAGTGGTGAGAAGAACCGAGTTTCGGGTTGTGTGTGAGGTGGAGGTTTTGTGGTGTGTGGTGGCGGTGATGCAGCAGGGAGACGGAGCATCAGAATCGTTTCTTACTGTTGTTTTCGGTGATGTCTAAACGGTGGAAAAATGGGTGGTGGCCAACGGGAGGGTTAGCGAGGTTATTGGTGTTTGCGTGGTGTGATGGAGATAGTTGCTTGCGTGATGGTTGTGGTTTTTTGGAGGTGTGGTTTTTGCGTGGTGGTATGAATGAGGTAGGCTTGGATTTTGTTTATGTTGTTGTGCGGAGGGTTGTCTTCGATTTAGGTCTAATTTCATTGCTTTCGAAGATAGTCCTTTGTTAATGTTTCTTGTGGGTTTTTCAGAATTTGTCTTAGATACACGGGGTTTACAATTGGGTGCTCCCCATCTTTCATTTGTATGTTGCTATTTTACGACTCATGTCCTGACACCTCTTGTGCTGGTCAGGACTCATTGTGATTTTAATAAATTCCATTTTAGCTTCTTCTTAAAATAAAATTCAATTAAAAAATGTGCCTATATTTAACTTTCGACAATGTCTCGAATATAACTACTTTTAGATAAAGAAAATAAAAATAAAAAAGTTAAAAAAATGAAGTGATCGGGTTACATGCAATTAACATGATAGCTAACAATTAACACTTTACCTAATAAGCCTATTTTATATTATCAGCAATTGCACATATCGTAGGTGGTCATCATATAAAGATGACCATTTGAATATTGCATGGATGTATTAGTTGATCTAGTTGATCACTAAAAATTGAATTAGTAGCTTCTAGATCATTGATATCCCATTTTCTCCTTTATTTTATTTTTTTTAATTTCCTTATTTCATTATATAATTTTGCTGATCAAATTGAATTAGTAGCTTCTAGATCATTGATATCCCATTTTCTCCTTTATTTTATTTTTTTTAATTTCCTTATTTCATTATATAATTTTAGCAAAACTTTAATACACTTGGTATAGACATATTGGTTGGTTTGGATGGATTATCAACATGTTACATGCAGGTCCTTCCAATGAGGTAAGGACATTTTAATACCAATGAAAACGAACATGTCTGATATATTAGCATAATTGTACAAATTAGAAGAATGTATTTTTGTCGTTTTGTTCTTTTACTATTGTTTCTACTTTCTACGTTTGCTTTAATTTCATGTCTTTGTCTAGTTGCCACAATTTATGGAGAAGCTAAGTCATTAGTCAATCAATTTCATGTGGCCAATTTATTTTGTGAAAACGGAGGTGTATCATCATTATACTACTGTTTGGATCAGATTTATCACCACAAGCAAAGGAAAATTGTGATTAAGATAATATAAGGAAATGATTAGCTATAGTACATGTGAGGTTGACATGGTTATTTTCTTATATTGACCATAAACTTTGGTTAAATAAGTTTAGAGAGTTCAAAACCAATGACTAAGCTATTTTACGAAGGAGAAATTAAATATAAAGTGTGATAATTCTTGATCATATGTTATAGGTTTTATAGTCTTATTGAGTCTTTATTTGATAAAGTTCTCTATGGTTATTTTCTTCATGATAAGCTTAACTGCAATTGTAATGTCTTTATCACATTCTTCCAGTCCCTACAACAAATACATAGAACTAACTTCAACTTGCAAACAAACTCTAAGCCTGTTTGCTTTAGTTTTAGTATTAGTTTAATTTTGAAGATTTCTTGTTACTTGTCAGTTCTCTTAATGTCTCTTAGGCTCTCTGAAATTCTGAATTTGTCCCTTTTATTAACGTTCGGTTCGGGAGATACGTCCTAAACCGTTCAGGAGTTATCTTCCGTTGGGTATGTTTTGGGAGTTATCTCCTTCTACCAAGCCCTTTAATCCTCCTCCTCCCTTCTAAATTCATTTCCTTTATTTACTTACCATTTAGTTGTTGAAATATTTGTTTTATACGAAAACCCACAATGTTGACATCGTTAAAAGGGGGAAAAATGAAGATATTTTTTCTTAGTTTTATCTTTCTAGTTTTGTTTTGACTGATGTCTTTAGTAAATTTTTGTACAGCATCCGATCATTCTGGATCACTCACACCATACTAAGTGTTGTTAGAAAGTAAGTGAAAAGATCATAAATAAGTTGTCTTTATACATTTTCACAATTATCTATTTCTGACACCTTGATTCAAATCAATGACTCTAATTGAGTCATTTAATTCGAATCATTCCTGCTCTCGAAAAGTCTTGTTTTTAATATGATTCGAATCAATGTGGTCAAATAGCCACTTTGATTTCATTCAATTTACCCTTATGTTACCATTATTTAATTCAAACTTATTGTGATTCAAATCAATCTCCATATAGAAAACCTTGATTCAAATCATAGTTCATGTCAATCGACTCAATCTTCATGTCAACTCAGAAGCCAAAAGTTAAACTAGTTACTCGAATCAAACAATTTTTTTCCAGCTTTATTTTTAGTCCAACTTATTCTTATCTCTTTTTACAATATATAGTTGCCTCCACCTATTCCATGACACATTGAATCAATTTGCAAACACTCTCTCAAGTCTTCTCTCTCTCTCTCTCTCTCTCTCTCTCTCTCTCTCTCTCTCATTTTCTACAACTTCTTCAAATTAAACACTTTTTCTTAGAACTCTTGCATGATTTGATATCTAGATTGGTAGGGTGCTATAGGACAATTGTAAGTTTGGTTTCAATCAAGGATCTTGGTGGAGAATCAAGGATCTACAACAAAATGAGGTACTTTTGAAGTAGATAAAATAGTCACAAGGAAGGGGTTTTTTGAATTGTGACCCTTTAAAAATTATCCTGAAACTTAAAAGTAATTGTCAAGTTGTTTACTTGGAATAGTTAAGTTAATATTCTGACTTCAGAACGTTCTGAAGTTCATACATAAAAACTGTTTAATAAAGTAAATGTGTAAGTGTGTGTTGTGTATACTGTAATTAAAGAGTATAGAGAAGAGAGAAAGAACACACAGAGATTTATAGTGGTTCACCCAATGTGGGCTAGTCCACTCCTCACAATCTTGTGAGAGTTTCCACTATGATGCTTGAGATAACCTCTCAAATCCTGCACCTTACAATCTTTGTTCACCTGAAATATTACAACTCTGTATTCTCTAAGCCTCAGGAGACTTGCACCTTCTTGCTGAGTTAACCACTTAGACTTTTACAACCTTTACTCAAACTAACACTTTAGTACCCCTAAAGCTAGATGGGATTTATCAAACAGAAGAAGAGGAAGAAGAAGTTATCTACAAAAGAGATAACAAAGAGAATTAATTTACATTATAAATAAGGTAAAAAGAGCCTTCAGTGATGATCAATTTAATTGCAAGAGCTTCAAACAATTTCAGTTGTTTTCTTGTATGCTTTGCAATAGTGCAAGTAATGTTGAGCCTTTGATCTCTATTTATAGAGTCTTTGGGCTCATATAGCCGTTGTAGGATGTCCAATGGTGTTATGCCATGTGTCCTGGGTCCCACAAGCTTTTACTTGAAATTCTGGGTGAACATTCTAATCAAAAATGAATTTCAGAATTTTGTTGTGTTCTTGATGATCTTCATTTGGGTTCATCATAATATTCATCTAGGTTCATCATGTATGAATGAACACATGAATTTCTGGGCGTGTCATATGCTTTTCATATGAATTTCTGGGCAATAACCAAAGTATGGGCTTTTCCACATGCATCAGAAAGTTACTTTCCCATATTTGCCTAGGGACTGGTGCAGGAGAGATAAAGTGGAGTCTGCATCTTCATGCCCATGCTTTGAGGGATTGTGTGGTCCGCATGACAGATTTACTTTGCTTTTGCCATTTTGTTTTTCACCTACTGTACTGTTCATAAAGTAAGCATGTGCAGAGCTGAACATTCTGACCATCAGAATGTTCCTTTTGTTTCACTTAGGATGATTTGTAAGACTACCATAATATGTAATCAAATCCTAATAGTGAAACAACAATGAAGAGCAGTGATTTTAACATCTAGGATGATATTTTCTTTTGGAACATTCCTAGTACTTCAATGTTCATAGTCTTAAATGAATATTGAGTATCCTTTTTGACATAATCTTTGTATATGGCTTTATTGCTTGATTGATCCAGGCAATGTACTTTCCTGGACATTTAACCATGTCACATGTGCCTTGCATGACTTTGATCAATGTTCTTGAGATTCTTGGCTTGTGTAAGAACAACCTTCTGATCTCTGAGCAACATTGTGATCTAACTTTCTGACCTCAATGTTAGATCATGAATTCAAATGTCCTTTGCTTTCTTGAATCTTGGTATGATTTAAACATTGTTCCTGTCTTAGTAAAACACTCAAGAGCACAAGTTAAATATCAAGGAATTAATCAAAGTCCATAAATTCTTTAATCATAATGGTTTATTATCTTTAAAATTAATTAGGGATTTTGCCTCAACACTTTTCACCTTCAAAGGTAATTATGGGGTTGTTTCTCAAACAATTAAGGTTGAAAGGGATCATAGTGAGGTCATAGCACATAAGATTTACTCAGTAAGATCATCGAAGGATTACATGCTAGCTTGATCTAAAGACATTGGGATTCATCCAATTTCAAGGAGCTTGAAGATTGGAGGCATTGGAGTGGTTACATGGTGTAGAAGATGTTTAGGATTGCGGTGATTCGTAAATTGAATGAACCTTGTAATTAACACACATTTTCAACATTTTAGTGGAAGTCTGAACAAGAGGTGTTACAAAGAGAGGATGTACCCTTAGCGTGGACGATATGGGAACCTCTATAAATCTAGTGTTCTCTTTTCCTTTACTCTTTAATTTCAAAAAATTTATTTTGATATAAATTGATGATGAATTAGGTTAATTGCTATATGCTTTGAGTTACGTTTTAGCATTGCTTGCTTGATTTCCTTACAACTGTTGTGAATTCGGACTCAAAATCACACCAATAAAACTATGATGGGTGGAGCAAAGGAAAGTGGTAATCAAAATCTAAGTAACCTCAAGCAACAACAACAATAACCAACCTAGATCTAATCTAGGAATAAAGTGAAAAACACAAAACCACAAGCAAAAGATAAATAATGAATAGAAACAAACACACCAAGAAATGTTTACCCAGTTCGGTCCAACTTGACCTACTTTGGGGGAGAGATTGATCTCTCCACTCCACTATCAATGAGTTCTTAAAAAGAGAAACAAAAGGGTTACAAGAAATTACCTTCAACAAGCTAACAAAGAACACACCCTATTTTCTACCATTTTCCCAATCTCACAAATGAACAAGACACTCAATGATTTTCACTCACCCAAGATGTTTAAATTGTTTCCCAACCCAAGAGAACCTCTCAAGAAAACTCTACTGAAAGACCCTCAACCATAAAGTTGCATCCTTTGATTTCCGAAGTTTTTCTATGTTGAAGCTCTTCCTAAAAAATGAACTTTGAAGCTTATATAGTGCTATGAAACTGTCAAAATCATGTCACGATTGGTAACGTACGACAAAAGGTACACAAATCTTATCCCAAAATCGTGTCACGATTTGGCTTCTAGGAACATACCCATTCTCTACCTTAAAAATTGTGTCACGACTGTGAACTTTGCCCAAAATCCAATTTTGAGTCAATATACAACAATAACGATTACATCACTTCCGAGAATCATTTGATTGATTCAAGCATTTTTGTAAAACACGCTTCCAATAAAATTTTGAAGGGGAAAAACTATTCACCACCCTTTAGCTTATCGTTATACTCGTCATATTGACCAACATTCACTTCTATAAAATAGGCATTGTGAATATCATTTGTGGCAACCGAGCTGCCCTACACATTGCCTTTAATCTAGTCTTACTTGAGCGAACTAAGTATATTGAGATTGATTGTCATTTTATTCGTGAGAAGATTATATATGGTAAAAATAGTTATTTCTTTCGTTGGTTCTAATGATCAACTAACATATATCTTCATGAAATCTCTTCAAGGACCAAGGATCACTTACATATGTAGAGTACATACCTAGAAATTAAGAAATTGACTAGAAAGAAAACTACAACAACTTATACATTTTTGCTATAAAAAAAAAAAAAAACTTACACATTTAGCATCTGATATTCATCATGCCTAATTTCCTAACCAAGATGCAACCCGTCCCATTGAACGAATTCACAAACAAAAGATAATTTAACATGTCAAAGCAGGTTACCCAATCAGAAAAAACAAAGAAAGTTTCCTGTTCAAGATAATAAATGAAAAATGTGTTAGGAAATAACAGGGTTGAAGAAGAAAAATAAAGACAATCACTACACAAGAATATAACATGGAAACTCCAAAACCGGAGAAAAAACCACGATTGTTGTGTAAACCGACAACCAGAGAATTATTACTATGTGAATTTTTTTACAGCACATAGTACACACACTCTCACAAATAAATATTTAAACTAAGTCAGATATAAGCTTAAAGTGCTACTAACTGGTGTATCTAAAAACAAAGAACCTAGGTTGAATATATAACATTGGTCTTCCCCTTACTTCACTAAACTAATCGATGTGGGACATAATCACCAATAACTAATATTTTTAACCTCCTTCTTTATTCAAGAAATTTGACAATTAAACCCAACAATCTCCACCTTGATTGGAAGAGTTTCATCTTCCGCTTCCATTGTCTATACCGACAATCAAACTCCACCATAAAGAGTATACTTCACTTGAAGCTGAACCATTCTAAGAATATCTTCACGTCAAAACCTTGCTGAAAGATTATGGTGCAACTCCTATGTTGGCTTCTAGGAAGTTCTTCATCCATCGACACATCTCACCACACACCTTGCATCAATGCCAACCAATGCCCGTGTGTTGTTCTGAATCCGCTAGCAATAACTTGTCCTTTTGCATGGTATAGCGGAAATACCATAAGGACACACTTAATCTTTTAGATAAGATCACCATCATCTCCCAAAACAAGGGAGACGTTGCTAGCACCTTCCTTAGAGTCTTTTTCAAAAACTGCTCCACCTAGACAATTTCTCTTTAAATGCCCAGTCTTTCCACACTTCGAACACGACATATTCTTTGCATGGATCTTCTTCCCATTATCCCCACTTCTAGTTAACAACATTGAGCTTGATGAAGCGCTTTCATAACTTATCATCCTCCTTTCTTCATAAATAATTTTAGTTGCAACTTCTTCAAAACTCAAACTTTCCTTCCCATTCATCAAAACAGGTTTGAGATGAACATAAGAAGGTAGAAGGGACAAAATGAGCCTTAATTCTTTATCTTTATCATCAATCTTAACTTCAGTAGATTCTAACTCAGAAACTATATTATTCAAAGTACTAAGATGATTAGAGATTTTCGTACCCTCGTCCATGCGAAAATTGTGGAATTGGTCCTTCAGCAACAACCGATTTGAGATGCCCTTTTCCTGATATAACCCTTCAAGCTTTTCACAGAGTTCCTTGGCTGATGACAGATTCTGCACATTCGCAAGAACATTCTTTTCCAAACACACACGAATTGCACTTGCAGCTCTCAAATCTAGTTCCTCCCACTTATCTGCCTCCATCTTGGAAGTGTTTCCTTTCAGCGCCTCGTGTAAACCTGATTGTATCAGCACATCCTTGACTTGTACTTTCCACAAGCCAAAGTTGATTCTTCCATCAAACTTCTCTATGTCAAACTTCATTACACTTGAATAAGACATAGAAGCTGCAACAACACCACCCTTCTTCAGCACCTTCACAATATCACACTTCTTTTTTCTGATGTGGAAGATCAGACAATGTTGCAACCACAAAGCATACTAAGAATTGATATCTCACGGAACTGAAGCTCTTAATATCACTGTTAGGAAATAACAAGGCTGAAGAAGAAAAATAAACATAATCACTACACAAGAATATAACGTGGAAACTCCAAACCCAGATAAAAAACCACGACCATTGTCTAAACCGACAACCAGATAATTATTACTATGTGAATTTTTTTACAACACATAGGCTTCTCAAACTCTCACCCCAATGCCCTAGTACACCCACACTCTCACAAAGAACCTAGGTTCAATATATAGCCTTGGTCTTCCTCTTGCTTAACTAAACTAAGCGATGTGGGACATAATCACCAATAACTGGTATTTTTAACCTCCTTATTTATTCAAGAAATTTGACAATCAAACCCAACAATCCTGCTGGGGAGACCGGGGAGCCCCGAGAGCGGCAATAGGTTAAACATCCAAGACTACAAAGAGACTTAGACACCACACTCTTATCCAAAACCTTAAGGCAATGAGTTTATGGGTCCCCTCTCTTATATATCATTTGGTTCCTCCATTCCTAGTTGATGTAGGCCATAAACAACACTTGATTTCCCAAAAAAATGAACACATGACATGTCCTTTGTCAAAGCCCCTCGGCCACCTCTTAATACTTCTCAAGCAAGCCAACACAGTCCCAACCACAGGAACGTATAACCTGAAGAGTGAAGACCAAAACCAGCGGGACAACAATGTTCATTAATGGGTTGCTTCTAATATGGCACACAACATTGTGTCTATTTGGAGGGCCCGAAATGATCTAATTTTCTTTTCCATGTTTACTTCGAAGAACGATGAAGTGATGGACGAGATTAAACAAATCTGTTCGCAATTGTTGTTAGCTAAAATGAAGAAACCACCGTGCCTTTTTTATGAGTGGTTTTTCGATCCATTAGAATGTATTAACAATTAGGCCTTGACCATATTTTTGGTTGTTGAGTTGTTCTTGGTGGGGATTAGTACCACTTGTACTTTTTCCCACGTCTAGGGCATAGTACTGCTTGTAACAACCCTCAATTTCAATATAATTAATTAATAATCTTTTCCGTTCAAGGAAAAAATAAACAATGTTCTTGAATAAATGATGGCATATATCCTAACCAAATAGCCCACATAAAACTATCTAGCTAGCATAGATTTTTTTTTTTTTTGAAAGTATCTAACATTGATGATAAAAGCACACCTTATTTCTTTGGCCAAATGTCATCTATGATCTTTTAAGTTAGATGATTATAACAAATTAATCTTTAAGTTCTTTTGTTACAAATTGATCCTTTAAGTCATAAAATATACGTACCACTATACTATTTTCATCAAACTCAGTTAAAATTAAAAAGTGTTTATGTGGAAGTTTAATGTTAGGTTGGTATGTCCAAATTCACCGCTCTCAAAACTAGAGTTGATAAAATTGGTTGATTACTTAATTTATAATATTGTTGATAAAATATTTATTTGTAAAATTAGGTTTGAATTCAAAAACAAGAAGAAAATGGGAGTAAGTAACCATGTTTGATGTTATAAGAACTTTTAAACCTACCACCTCATTGTAAATGGTTTGTAAACACTCTTTAACGTAAATGAGTGACAATGTAAATAATTTTTGAATGAAAGAATCAATTTATAACAGAAAAAATCTTAAAGGATCACTGTAATGAAAAGAAAAAAAAACTTAAAGTTAATTTGTTATAAATATCTGACTTAAAAACCACCTGGGGTATTTAGCTCTTCTCGAATTTAAGAAGAAAAAAAAATAGAAAAGAAAATAATAAAACGGGGAGAAAAGAGAATGAAAATGGCAAATTCTATGGTACACCTAAAGATTTGATGTATTGGTACACTAAATCAATAAATTAATAGTTAAACGTGTTATTTTTTGAAGAGAAAAATTGTTTTCTATCACCTATGATTATAATAATGAAATCTTATTTACCAAAAACATCGACGAATTTTTTTTTAATTTTTCTTAATTTTTAGAACTCATAATAGAGAATTTTGATTATTTTTTACAATAAAATGTAAAAAAAATTAGTATGATTTTTATAAACAATAAAATGATGTTTTTTTCTTATGAAATAACATTTTCTAAAATATAAATATCAACAAATAGTTTTTTATTCCATAAAAATAATAGTTAATTTAAAGATTTTTGAAGTAGGAGTACCGGTACACCTTAATTAGTGGGTGTACCGTAGAAGTTCCCAATGAAAATACGTTTCCCACGTCATTAGGTATTTCGTTTACAACAACCTAAGTAAAAATGGGCATTTCTTATTATATATACTTGTCCGACATTAGGGTTTCCCAACTCTTTGGTAAAGAGAGTCAGGGCTTGAGTGCGAAAAATAATGTTATCCCAAGAGAAGTTGTGGAAGGAGGGGAAGAAAGTTGCATGGGAGGATCGTCTTTTTCATTCAAACTGGGAGGTGCGAAGTGAAGCGAACATCGAATTGGCTTCTATCTGTAAATCCATCGTCGATCCTAAGGACCCTCACATCCTTGAATTCGGTTAGTGTTTCAGTTTTTGGTAGTTAGGGTTTTTGCTTTTAACGGTGATTTGTGTGGAGTTTGAACTTTGAATTTGGTAGGTCATTTTTTCAAAAAGTTCATGGCGGAAAGGAATGTTCATGTGTAGTTGAAGGCACTTGATGCATTGATTGCTTACCTGCGAGTTGCAGATGCTGATGTGGGGAGGTGATAATAATTTAATACTTGATTTCTACTAAATAGCGTTTATATGCTCTGTATTGACACTTCTAATGGAAGACGTATCCGGTGTTAAACACGTGTCTTGTGTTGGTGTCTTTGTCGGTGCTTCGTTACTCATATTTAATTACATCTTTTGTTTGAGTGAATTTGAATTTGGGGGCATATTGTTTGGCAAGGATGTTTGTGATGCAGTTGTGGCTGCTAATTGTCTTGTGAGAGCGCGAAAGACTGTAGACAAAGCTAAGGAAGTGTTATTGCTCTGGGTGGAACTGGGGGCCGTGGATGCGTTTCTGGTACTATTCTTGTAGACTCCTTTTATGTTAGAACACACAAAAATAGAGCTCCTTTTTTGTTGCATAATCCATATTTATGTGGTTATAAAACTTTTGAATTCAATTAGTCCTTTTTTCCATTGCCCAAAAATGACAATTCTTTTCGATGAAACTATATATCTTATGGCTTCATTTCTTGTGTTTAGGGTTATTAAGATTTATTTGGGGTTCACATTACACCTTGGTTTTAAATTGCGATCCACATCCGTAATTTGTGGCCGCATTATTACTAACACGGTAGCCTTTGCAAAGCAATATCTAGAAAGCAAACTATGACTCTGCTATGGTGGACAATCATTGTAGTAGCATGGTGGAGTCTTGTTACAAAGTTTGTGAAAATTTAAAATTATTTCACGTTGCAGTAGGCGCAAATGCAATAGCAATACCCTCCATCGCAATAGTCGCAACCACATTTAAAACCATTGTTTACACATGAATACCTTTGCATCTACTAGTCATGTTTTTCAATTTTCACCCTTTCTTTATTATGGATTTTTGTAATTTTAGGATGCAATGGAGAAAGCAATAAAGAACAAAAAATGTAAAGCAGTGGAGTTGGCAATAGATGTTATGATTAAAGCTTTAAGGTTTGCAATATCGTTGCAAAATTTATACTAGTTGTGTCTGTTTTGTTGCTCGCATATAATGATATAATTATATGTCTTGATGCTACTAGAAAATTTGGAGCAGAAATTGTGGCCCTAATAAGAATTTTGAAGATGGTTCCGGAACTCTATAATCACCAAGATCGAATGGTCCGTTTTGGCTCACAGGTATCTTAAAGCATTTTGAATTGACTTAAAGTATCCAATTCAAAAAGTATCGTTCAAGGGACTATTTAAATCGGTTAAACCGATTTAAAAAGTGTTTGGACTGATTTAAATAGTGCTGAAGGACATTTAAATACTATTTTGTTGTCAACCACATTTAACTTCCGTAGTTGTATTTTTTGAACAACTAGAGAGTGCTTCAAGAGTGACTCGTTGATTTATTATATTCTCCTCATAAAGTAAATTGTGAAGTATCCAATTCTCTCTTTTTTGTCCCGTAGGTAAAAGATTTGGAAGCAGAAGTTGCAAAGCAAAGTCGTAAAATAAGGTAGATATAAGAATTTTCTGTGATCTCTCCATTTTTTACTCTTATTCATTGAAAATAAGTTGCATTCTTATTATTATTTTTCTTCATATCTTCATCTTGTACGTTTTGTTTATTTATTCCCCATCTCCATTTTACTTTTTAAGATGTGATATTTGTATATGTGATGTATTTAAAAAAAAAAAAAAATTTGCTAGACATTTGTAATGTCCATTCAGATGTCATAATGCTGTTTGGACCCTTGAAACAATTATTAATGCTAGAGCTAAACATGAAAATATTGTACAGTCTTCAATTTTTTTTTTGTGATTTTGGTCGAGAACGAGCAATATTATGGACTGAAGCATATATATATTGGAAAGCTGCTAATTTACACCCACTTAAAAACACTAAGGAGTAAATTAACAACCTACACCTACTTAAATCTTTTGTTTATTATGTTGGTGTATAATTGTTGGCCACTGTATACGGTGAAGCCATCTTATCTATTCCACCATTTTTTAGATCTGAGCAAGACAAGGAACCTGAACAGAAAACTATATCTATGGTTATGAGACCTGGCCCTACTAAAGTATATGTGCCCAATGGTATGTAGTTGATGTTGTAGATTGGTGCATTTTCTCTTAAGAATTTTTTGATCGCTTTTCAACTTTAAGAATTTTGTTCTTTCATATTAGTTGTGCAATCTAGGAATGCAATGGAATGTTTAAAGCAGCCAAATCTCACAAAAACGGAAAAAGGTAACTCAAATCATCTCTTTTTAATGGTGGGGTTTACAATGCACAAGGAAAAGATTTGTGCACCATGCAAAAGTTGTGCAAAAATGACCCTAAATTAAATCTGGACCGTTCATTTATTATTATTTTAATGCTGACGGTTAAGATTTGGAGAGAGAAAGGCATGGTTGACCTGCTGAATGCTTCTGCGTGAACAGTACACGCGGTCCCACCATTAGAATAAATGATAATATTTAATTGCTGTTTTTTGGTCACTTGTGTATTGAACTTGGACCCTTGTTTTAGAACTAAGTGACTATGGGCTGAATATAATTTTTGTCTTTGTATTAGCCCAATACAAAAATTGCTATTAATACCACTAGAAAAAACCAAAATTGCTATTATTATAACTAAACATTGTTGTAATCCCACTTACAATTGGTTAATATCACTTAATATCACTAAACTTTGTTGTAATCCCACAGAAAACGAAAATATAATTTCTGCAATTAGATATTTTTTACTTAAATGGGAAATTCGAAAATGATGAAAATTTTAGTAGAAGTAATGTAAACATTTGTAATTGGAATTTATTTTTTATTTCGAAAATTAAGAATAAGAACAAATTGGGTGTAATAGTTGGGTAATAAATAGATTGTTCGGTCACTATTATAAATAGTGTGTGTGATGTATATTAAAGACCACATAGATAATTTATTGAATAAATCTAAAATTTATAGTTTTACTTATTTTGGTGATCGAAGTTTGTACATAGTTGTTGAATGGGTTAAGGTAAATGAACATTAAAATACACAAAACATTTATTCGTTAGCCAATTTGAGTTTTTGTATTTTTAAGAATTTGTTTTTGCATTTTTTATTCTTGAGTTTATTTAATTAATGTATTATTATGTTATTTTCATTTCAATGTGTTTAAAAAATAGTTGTAATTTGTTATGTATATTGAATTTATAAATTAGTTTTAATAATAACGATAAAATTAATTAAATACAAACCACGTAGTGAATATCTTGATTAATCAATTAACATTTATCCGAGTACTTTCTGTATAAGATTCTTGTTGTTAGGGTAAGAGTTGTGGGTTTGATTAGTCGTTGTGACCTCTTGATCTAACTATTAGAGCAGTTTAGGTTGAAGACTATTGTTGTTAGGGTTAAAGTTACAGGCTTGATTAGTCGTTAAAGAGTTTGATTAGTCATTGAACGTTCATCCAAGTACTTTGACTTCAAGATTCTTCCAGTTAGGGTAAGAGTTGTGAGTTTGTTGAGTCGTTTTGAAATCTTTGAAGTATGTTAATAAACTTGTCATTAAGGTGAGAGTTGTCGTTAGGGTTAGAGGTGTAAGCTTGGTTAGTCGATAACAAGAGTTTGATTAGTAAGTGACCGTTCATCCAAGTACTCTGTCTCCAAGATTCTTTCAGTTGGGTAAGAGTTGTGAGTTTGATCAGTCGTTTTGAAATCTTTGAAGTAGGTTAGGTCAAAGAATCTTGTCATTAGGGTGAGAATTGTAAGCTTAATTAGTCAATAAAGAGTTTGATTAGTCATTGAACGTTCATCTGAGTACTTTGTCTCCAAGATTCTTTCAGTTAAGGTAAGATTGTGAGTTTGATTAGTCGTTTTGAAATCTTTGAATTAGGTTAGGTCGAAAAATCTCGTCATTAGGGTGAAAGTTGTGATTTGGGTGATAGTTGTAAGCTTGGTTAATGGATAACAAGAGTTTGATTAGTCGTTGAACGTTCATCCAAGTACTCTGACTCCATGATTCTTTCAGTTAGGGTAAGAGTTGTGAGTTTGATAAGTCGTTTTGAAATCCTGAAAGTAGTTTAGGTTGAATAATCTTGTCATTAGGGTTATAGTTTTCATTAGAGTTGGATTTGTAAGCTTGGTTAGTCGATAACAACAGTTTGATTGGTCATTGAACGTTCATCCAAGTACTTTGACTCCAAGATTATACCAGTTAGGAAAAGAGTTGTGAGTTTGATCAGTCGTTTTGAAATCTTTGAATTAGTTTAGGTCAAAGAATCTTGTCATTAGGGTTATAGTTTTCATCAGGGTTAGATTTGTAAGCTTGGTTATTCGATAACAAGAGTTTGATTAGCCATTGAACGTTGATCCAAGTACTTTGACTCCAAGATTCTTTCAGTTAGGGAAAGAGTTGTGAGTTTGTTCAGTGGTTCTAACATCTTAGAAGTAGTCTAGGTCGAAGAATATTGTCATTAGGGTGAGAGTTGTAAGATTGATTAGTCGATTAAAATTGTTATTAGTCGTTGAACATTCATCAAAGTACTTTGACTGCAAGATTCTTTCAGTTACGGTAAGCGTTGTGAGTTTGATCGGTCGTTCTGGCATCTTGTAAGTAGTTTAGGTCGAAGAATCTTGTCATTTGGGTGAGAGTTGTAAGCTTGATTAGTCGATAAAGATTTTGATCAGTCGTTGAACATTCATCCAACTACTTTGACTACATGATTCTTTCAGATAGGGTAAGAGTTGTGAATTTGATCACTCGTTTTGAAATCTTGGAAGTAGGTTAGGTCGAAGAATCTTTCAGTGGATTCCATGTTAAATATGTTTCTAATGTGATAGTTTTTCAGATCAACTTACACCGATAATTAATTAGGCTTCAAAGTGATTAATCTGAAAAATAACGATACATAGGAAATTAGTTAAGTTTGGAACATAAACAAAAATATACTATAATATAATTTTCAAAATAATGAATGAATTAGATTTTTATTTTGTAAAATGACGATTGAATCCATAAAATTGAGATTATGAGTTTAATCAAGGATAATTATGAATTTTTACTGGAGTAAGATTTTCTTATTTTATTATTATAGTAGTGGTAATTATAGATTAGTTTAAAAAGGACGATTATAAAATTTTGATGTATTTCAACTTTTAGATATTGTTAGTAGATGTCAAATTTATTTTCACATTTTCGTTTCCCTATTTCCGGAAAACTGAAACGCTCTTCTCTCACCAAACTCCATCGAACCCAATCCGTAGAACCAGAACTCGTTGAAATCGTCGTCATCTCACCAGAACCCGTCAAACTCTCACACTCTCTCCCGTCTAAATCAATGGGAAGGGTCATTTGATGCTACTCCGGAGAAATACAATCAGTCAAGGTGGCTATTTTTTCATCACATTCCTTAGATTTTACTTTGGCTATTTCAATGACACGGTATCTCTTGTAACAATTTAAGTACGTGTTTTAATTTGAGCGAGGGAGTTGGATGAAACTTGATTATTTTCTGATGTGGTACAATGATTTGATGGAGCTTACTATAAATTGGCTTCGCTTTTTGATTTCCTTCAGTTTGTTAGATTTGAGATTAATGGCTGAATGATTATTTTGTTATAGCTACCCTTATCTTGAGCAGCTAGCATGATGGATATATGAATATGC